>Ga0307509_10000012_pt1 | contig 285083 bp, 209 predicted proteins | sample 10_EM_MG_FD_202245 | JGI IMG/M metagenome (GOLD analysis project Ga0307509, IMG submission 202245) | Populus trichocarpa ectomycorrhiza microbial communities from riparian zone in the Pacific Northwest, United States - 10_EM | ecosystem: Host-associated > Plants > Roots > Unclassified... | reverse complement strand
CGCGGGTGTTTCCGGCGCGGGTGTTTCCGGCGCGGGTGTTCCCGGCGCGGGTGTTCCCGGCGCGGGTGTTCCCGGCGCGGGTGTTCCCAGCGTGGGTGTTTCCGGCGTGGGTGTTCCCGGCGCGGGTGTTCCCAGCGCGGGTGTTCCCGGCGGTATGGGTGTTCCCGGCGCGGGTGTTCCCGGCGGTATGGGTGTTCCCGGCGCGGGTGTTCCTGGCGTGGGGGTTCCCGGCGGTATGGGTGTTCCCGGCGCGGGTGTTCCTGGCGTGGGTGTTCCCGGCGCGGGTGTTCCTGGCGTGGGTGTTCCTGGCGTGGGTGTTCCCAGCGCGGGTGTTCCCAGCGCGGGTGTTCCCGGCGCTAAGGGTGTTCCCGGCGCTAAGGGTGTTCCCGGCGCTAAGGGTGTTCCCAGCGTGGGTGTTTCCAGCGCGGGTGTTCCCAGCGCGGGTGCTCCCGGCGTCATGGGTGCTCCCAGCGTCATGGGTGCTCCCAGCGTCATGGGTGCTCCCAGCGTCATGGGTGTTCCGGGTATGGGCGTTCTTGGCGCGGGTGTTTCCGGCGGTGGGGGTGTTCTCGGCGTGGGTGTTCTCGGCGTAAGGGGGGGGGCCGGCGCAGGTATTGCCGGCGCGGGTGTTGCCGGCGTTGGTCCCAGCGCCATGGGTGTTTCTGGCGCCGCGGGTGTTTCTGGTGCCGCCGGTGTTCCCGGCGCCGCGGGTGGCCTCGGGGCCACGGGCGCCGTGGGTGTTCCCAGCGCCATGGGTGTTTTCGGCGCTATGGGTGGTTCCGGCGCCACGGGTGGTTCCGGCGCCACGGGTGGTCCCGGCGCCACGGGTGGTCCCGGCGCCACGGGTGGTCCCGGCGCCACGGGTGGTCCCGGCGCCGTGGGTGTTTCCGGCGCCATGGGCGCCGTGGGTGGTCCCGGCGCCGCGGGTGGTCTCGGCGCCATGGGTGTTTCCGGCGCCATGGGCGCCGTGGGTGGTCCCGGCGCCGCGGGTGGTCTCGGCGCCGTGGGTGGTCCCGGCGCCGCGGGTGGTCTCGGCGCCATGGGTGTTTCCGGCGCCATGGGCACCGTGGGTGGTCCCGGCGCCATGGGTGTTTCCGTCGCCGCGAGTCCCGGCGCCATGGGTGTTTCCGTCGCCGTGGGTGTTCCCGGCGCCACGGGCGCCGTGGGTGGTCCCGGCGCCGCGAGTGTTCCCAGTGTTTCCGGCGCTGCGAGTGTTCTCAGCGCCGTGGGTGGTCCCGGCGCCACGGGTGTTCCCGGCGTGGGTGGTTCCGGCGCCGCGGGCGTCCCCGTCATGGGTGTTCCCGGCGTCATGGGCGTCCCCGGAGTCGCGGGTGGCTCGGGGCTCCCGGGTGGCAGCGACGATCTCGGCGTCACGGGGCTCTCCGGCGTCACGCGCGTTCCCGCCCGCTCCGGCGTCATGGCTGTCCCAGGCGTCATCGGTGTCCCCGGAGGCGCGGGTGATCCCAGCGCAAGGGGTGTTCTCGGGGGCAGTGTTCCCGAGGACAGAGGTGGTCCCGGTGCCACGCGTGGTCTGGCGGGCAGGGGTGGTCCCGGCGCCGTGGGTGGTCCCGGCGCCGTGGGTGGTCCCGGCGCCGTGGGTGGTCCCGGCGCCGTGGGTGGTCCCGGCGCCACGGGTGTTCCCGGCGCCACGGACGGCTCGCGCGCAACGGGTGGTCCCGGCGTGACGGGCGTGACGGGCGGTCCGAGTGTGACGGGACTCATCGAGGCGCGGCCCCCGGTGCACGAGCCAACTCTGATCATCCGCGAGGCCCCCTCCATCGTACCGGCGCTGGTTGCACCCGAGCCCGAGGCCGAGCCACCACTCGAGGCCTCGCGGACACGCAGCGCGGACAGTGGCGTGGTGGTCGCCGCGCGGACCTCGTCCGACGAGCTGTGGTCCGAGCCGGTGGCGATCGCCGAGCTGGTCGACCGCGAGCCCCGCTCGGACGTCGACGATCTGCCGCCTGCGTACGACGACCGCGAGGCCGGATCTCGGGCGGGCCGCGAGGCCGGAGCGTCAGCGGCCCATCACGACGGCGCTCGGGGCGACGGCTCACCGGCCTTCGACGAGCCCGATCACGCTCGGGATGCGGGGAGCGCGCCGGCCGCGGCTCCTCGGGACACCAGCAGCCACGACGCACCGGACGCGCGGCGATCGGGGCCGATCCTGAGGATGTCCGAGGGCCGCGACTTCGCGCGCGAGCTGCGAGCCAAGATGTCGATGATGGCGCAGCGGCTGTTTTACAGCGGCGACGCCCCGCCGCCGAACCTGGTCGATCACGTGCCGCGCCACGATCACCACACCGAGATCGATCTGACGTCGCTCGGCGATGAGCCACCCCTCGCCATCGAGGCCGCCGAGCTCGAGGACCGCCCCGGGCAGCGCGAGATCCGCGAGCTGGTGACGTCGCCGGGCTCGTGGGACAGCCAGGTCCGCGAGCGCGGCCTCGCCGACAGCGGGGCGCTGCTGCGCGGGCTCTCAGACGCCGCGATGTTGCTCGCGAAGATGTTCGCGCAAGGCGGGACCGGCAGGGTCGAGTTTCGCCGCGATGACGTCGAGACCGTCGTGTACTTCGACCGCGGCCGACCGGTGTTCGCGTCCTCGAACGAACCGCGCGACCGGATGGGCGAGCTGTTGCTGCGCGAGGGCAAGATCACCGCGGCGCAATACGAGCGCTGCCAGAGCATGGTGTCGGAGTCCGGCCGCCGGACCGGCGAGATCCTCGTCGATTTCGGCTACCTCAAGCGCCGCGAGCTGCTGCCGGCGGTGCGGCGCCACGTCGAGGATATCGTGTACTCGCTGTTCAGCTGGGAGCGCGGCGCGTACCGGATCGTGCTCGATCCGCAGCCGTCGGCCGAGCGGATCCGGCTGTCGCGGCATCCGGCGTCGCTGATCCTGGAGGGGATTCGCAGGAAGCTCGACCGCGCGAGCCTCGAGCGTCTGATCGGCCCGACGTCGACGGTGATCGAGGTGCCGGATCGCGATCGGCTCGGCGGGATCGTGAACCTCGCCGATCTCGCAGCGGAGGAACGGGCGGCGCTCGCGGCGTTCGACGGCCAGGCCGATCTCGCGCAGGTCGCGCGCAGCGCTGGCGTCGACCTCGTCGATATCCTTCCGCTCGCGTGGGGGCTCTGCGTGCTGGGCCTCGCGACCGCGCGGCGCTCCGATGCCGAGGTCTCCGACGACAGCACCGCGCTGGTCGGCGAGACCGATCTGGCGATCGACCGCGAGCGGGTCCGCGCGCGCTGGCAGCTCGTCACCGACGCCGACTACTTCGCCTTGCTCGGCGTGCGCCGCGATGCCACCGCGTTCGAGATCCGGCGCGCGTATCAGTCGGCGCGGCGCGACTTCGCCGCCGATTGCTTTCCGGGCGACCTGCGCCGCGAGCTGGCGCGCGAGCTCGACGACATCGCGCACGTGCTCGACGAGGCGTTTCGCGTCCTGCGCGACGATCGGCTGCGCCAGACCTACCTCGCGAACTTGATCGACGCCTGATCGGCGCCTGCCGGCGCCTGATCGCTCGCGCTCGGTCGCGTCAGGCGCGCTCGAGGCGGGCGATGTAGAACGCGTCGGCGACCGGCGGCCAGGTCCGGCGCTCCTCGACGAGGCGGAGCCCGGTGCGCTCGACCAGCGCGGCGATCTGGTCGGGGCCCTCGGCGCGGGTGAACGTGCACACCGAGTAGATCAGCGCGCCGCCGGGGGCGAGCCGCGCCACGACGGCGTCGAGCAGCCGGCGCTGGAGCTGGGCGAGCCGCGGGACGTCGCCGGGCTTGAGTCGCCACTTGGCGTCGGGATGGCGGCGCAGCACGCCGAGGCCCGTGCACGGCGCGTCGAGCACGATGAGATCGTAGGCGGCGGCGAGCGGCGCCGCGGGATCGAGCAGATCGCAGGCCACCGAGGCGATGCTGGTGATGCCGAGCCGACGGGCGGTGTCGACGGCGAGCGCGAGCTTGGTCGGCAGCTGATCCGCGGCGTCGATCCGCGCGGCGTCGCCGACCAGCTCGGCGAGGTGGGTGGACTTGCCACCGACGCCGGCGCACGCGTCGAGGATCCGCTGCCCGGCGCGGGGCGCCGCGGTGATCCCGACGAGCTGCGCGCCGGTGTCCTGCACCGTCCACAGCCCGGCGTTGAACGTGGCGTTGCGCGCGGGGTCGCCGAGCCCGTCGAGCGCGATCGCCATCGCTGCCGCGGCGACCGGCGCGGCGGTGATGCCGGCGGCCTGGAGCTGTGCGATCAGGTCGTCGCGCGTGGTGCGCAGCGCGTTGGCGCGCGCGACGATCGGCGCCGGCTGCGAGAACGCGGCGGCGAGCTCCGCGAGCTGATCGGCCGGCGCGGCGGCGGCGAGCTCGCCGGCGATCCACGCCGGGAGCGAGTGCTCGATCTCGAGCCGGGCGCGCGGATCGCTTGGCAGCGCCGGCTCCCGCGCGGTGCCCAGCTTGCGCAGCACGGCGTTGCAGAACCCGGCGAGCTTCGCGCCGCCGACCAGCCGCGCGGCGTTCACGGCATCGTCGACCGCGGCGTAGCCCGGCACGCGGTCGAGGAACAGGATCTGATAAGCGGCGATCCGCAGCGCGGTCACCACGCGCGGCGGCGTGCGCGAAAGGTCCGCGTGGACCGCGAGCGCGCGATCGAGCCGCGAACGGTTGCGAAGCACGCCGTAGACCAGCTCCGAGACCAACCGGCGATCGCGCTCGTCGAGCCCCGAGCGGGTGAGCTCGCCGTCGAGCGCCAGCGTCGCCCACGCGCCATCCTTGTCGACGCGATCGAGCACGCGCCGCGCGACATCGCGCGAGGTCACGCTTGCTCCGGCCGGGCCAGCACGTCGCCCACGGCGATCGCGCGCCCCGCCGCGAACTGCGCCGCGGTCATGCGCTTGCGGCCTGCCGCCTGGAGCTCGCGGATCACCACCGCGCCATCGCCGGCCGCCACCTGGACCCCGGCCGCGTCGATCGCGAGCACGGTGCCTGGGACCGCCGCGCCGCCGGGGGAGCCGGGCTGCGCCCGGAACAGCTTGACGATCTGGCCGCGCAGCATGGCCTGGGCCCCCGGCCACGGATCGACGCCGCGGATCCGCGCCGCCACGGCGGCCGCGGGCTGCGAGAAGTCGATCGCGCCGTCGGTCTTGGCGAGCATCGCTGCGTGGGTCGCGCGTGCGTGGTCCTGCGCCACCGGCCGCGCGGCGCCGGCCGCGATCACGGCGAGCGCGTCGACCAGCGCCTGCGCGCCGAGCGGCGCCAGGCGCGCGAGCAGCTCTCCCGAGGTCTCCGCCGGATCGATCGCGACCCGGCGCTCGAGCAGCACCGGCCCGGTGTCCATGCCCTCATCGAGCTGCATGATCGTCACGCCGGTCTCGGTCTCGCCGCGGATCACCGCCCACTGGACCGGGGCCGCGCCGCGGTAGCGCGGTAGCAGCGACGCGTGCACGTTGATGCAGCCGCGCGGCAGCGCCGCGAGCACCGCGGGAGGCAAGATCTTGCCGTACGCGACGACCACGGCGAGCTCGGCGCCCGACTGCGCCAGCGCGTCGCGCAGCTCTGGGGTCCGGGCCGATCGCGGCTGGATCACCGGCAGCCCGAGCGCCTGCGCGGCGAGCTTGACCGCAGGCGCCGCCAGCTGTGCACCGCGCCCGGCGGGCTTGTCCGGCTGCGACACGACCAGCGCGACGTCGTGGTGCTCGGCGAGCGCACGCAGACACGGCACCGCAAACTCGGGAGAGCCCATGAAGACGACGCGCACGCCGTCGATCTATCACCCGGCGTCGCCGCGCGATAGCCCTGGCTACGGCTTGGCCGCGATCTTGACGAACTTGAGCGTCATGCGGTCGCTCTCGCCGATCGCCTGGTATTTCGCCTTGTCGGTGTCGCCCTGGGCAAACCCGGGCGGCAGCGTCCACACGCCGCCGGGATAGTCCTTGGTGTCCTTTTTGTTGCTGTTGATCTCCGACTTGCCGGCGAGCTTGAAGCCGGCGGCCTCGACGGTGGCGATCAACCACTTCTCCGGGAGGTAGCCCTTGTCGGCGGTCTCGTCGGGATTGGCGTTGGGCGTGGCGCGGTGCTGCTCGATGCCGAGCACACCCTTGTCCTTGAGCACGGCGTGGATCGCGGCGAGGTACTTGGTGAGCAGCTTGCGGCGGTGCCAGTTGTGCATCTCGCGCATCGCCAGCACCATGTCGACCGAGCCATCGGGGCCGAGCGTGAGCGAGTCCGGCGGGGTGATCGCCGCGACCTGGACGCCGCCGAAGATCTCCGGCGCCTTGGCGAATAGCAGCGCGACGCGCTTGGCGCTGACGGCGCGCATCGTGCCTGCCGGGGTCTCTGGATCGACGCCGGCGACCAACAACTTGCCGTGCTTGGCGACCAGCGGGGCGAGCAATTCGGTGTACCAGCCGTCACCGACGCCCATCTCGAGCACTGTCATCGACGGCGAGATTCCGAACAACCCGAGGGTCTCGAGCGGGTGGCGATACTTGTCGCGTTCGGCGTGGCCGGGGATCCGGTGATTACTCTTGAGGATCGCGGCCATCGCGGGCGTTACGTCGGCCGGCCGCGCGCCGACCTTGGCCACCATCGCCGCGGCCGCCGTGTGCATCTCGGGCGTCCACCGCGCGGCTTCCTTGGCGGCGTCGCTCTCGGCCTCGGCGTTCGCCTTGGCCACTGCGTCGGCCTGCTTCTGCTTGTCCTCGGCGGCCTTGGCATCCGCCGCGGCCTTCGCCTCGGCGGCGGGGTCGGGAGCGGCGACCACCGGCGGGGCGGGTTCGGCGGCTGCCGCGGGCGCCGGCGCCTCGGCCGGCATGGGTGCCGCGGGCGGCGGGGTGGTCTTGCCGCATGCGGCCGCGCCGAGCGCAACGGGGAACGCCAGCAGGGCCAGGATCGAGCGAGGTGTCATGGCCGCGGACGTATCACAGTCTGGTGTCCCGTGCCCCGATGCGGCGAGCTTCGATTGGATATGAGCTCGCACTGGCACGTGCGGTATCATGTGTGCGCATGCGCTCGTCCAGCCTGGCGGCGGTTGCTGTACTCGCGATTGGCGGCCCGCGCACGAGCGTGGCCGGGCCGCCCGCCACGAGCGCGCCGCCGGTGTCGGATCCGATGACGGCGATCGATGACCCCGCCGCCGTACACGCGATGATCGCCGAAGGCGCGCCGTGCATTCCGCGTGCGCTGACCCTGGGCGCCCGGGGGTGGGGCGGGGATCTCGAGCTACAGCTCGGCCAGGTCGCGGGGACGCCCGTGCTGTGCGCGATCACCGGCGCCGACCTGGCGCTCGGCACCGTGGCCTGCTGGGACGTCGACGTCCGCCGCAAGAAGCTCGCGTACCGGCCGCCGCAGCTGCTGCCCGGCCAGCTGGTGTCCGTCAAGCTGACCGCGGGCTGCACTCACGGGCTATGCATTCCGTCGAGCGCCAACCTGGCGAGTGACGAGCGCGTCGCGGTCAGCGTCAACGACACCCGCGAGCTCGCGGCGATCTCGACTGCGCTCCACGGCGAGGGCGAGTTCCGCGTGTTCGTGTTCGATCGGGTGAGTCGCAAGCTTCGGCGCGAGGTCGTGCTGGAGACCAGCGCGATGCGCGCCCACACGCTGTTCGTTGGCCATGACTTCGTGACCGCGTCGTCGCCGGCCGGCCCCATGGCAACGCCGATGATCTTGCCGCTCGACGGCAACTCGCGGGGCCCGAAGGTCCGGGTGGGCCGCCGCGAGCACGATCTCGCGGAGTTCGACATCTACGACGGGGCGATGTCGCTGCTGCGCCCCGGCCACGTCGCGCTGATCGATGCGGACGGCCGGAGCGCGCTCGACCTCGAGGTCGCGGCCGACGCCGGTGTGGAGCTCCGCCCGATCCGGCCCCATCGACTCGAGATCGGGCCGCTGATCGTGACCCCGACTGGCTATCTCGCGATCCGGCAAGGCACGCACATGGCCGAGGTCGTGGCGTTCGACAAGCGCCTGCGGGTCGCGAGCCGGTTCAGCGCGCGCTGCGTCAAGTGATCGGATCGCGCCGCCCTGCCGGCGATCGAGACATCCGCTGGTCGACCCCATCGAGGCGCGCCGCACGAGCTCCTGCCATCGCCGCCGTGCACGAGTTCGCCGCTCACGACCAGATCGAGCGAATCGCTTGCCGCCGGCCTCCTCCGTTCCCGTCACCGCCGGCCCGGCGTCCACCGCGAGCAGCCTCTTCCCGCTCTGTGCCTGCACGTATTCGACGGTGGGGCCCTCGTGGAGCGTCCGGAACGCGTCGCCCACGATCCCCGAGCGGTGGACAACCGGGGTGCGCTCCCGCCGCCGCTCGGCACCTTGTTCTCGTCAGTCGCCGACCAACGTGTCCTTGATCTTCGTCGGTGGCGGATCGCCGCCGGCCACGTGGGGCAGGTCTACCTGCGCCAGCACCGCGACCTGTGGCTTCCGTGCTCCGTTCTTCTGCGCTTTCTTGATCATCACGTTCATCCTCATCAGTCGCCGACCAACGTCTCCTTGATCTTTGTCGCGGGCGGATCTCCGCCGGCCACACCGACAAGGTCAGCGTGCGCGAGCACCAAGACTCGCGGTTTCCGTACTGCGTTCTTCGCTTTCTTGATCATCGCGCTCTCCTTCAGTCGCCCACCAATGCCTCCTTGATCTTCGTCAGCGGATCGCCGCCGGCCACGCGGGTCAGGTGGACGTCTGCGAGCACCGTGACTCGAGGTTTCCGTACTGCGTTCTTCTTCGCGTTCTTGATCATCACGCTCATCCTCCGCAGGTCGTCGTGCCTGTCTGTGAAAGGCTACCGCAGCCCGAGCCAGGTCCAACGCCGATAGATTGTGCCGTACTCGTCAGTCGGCGACGGCCGTCTCCCTGATCTTCGCCCCACCGGGGTCGCCACCGGTCACGTGGGTCACGTTCTCTTGTGCGAGCACCGCGGCTCGAGGCTTCCGTGGTGATGCGTTCTTCTGCGTCTTCTTGATCATCGAGCCCCTATGCAGGCCGTGTTGCCTGCACGCGCGATCCAACTGCGGGCCTATGCCACGCACAACGCCGATCGGGCCGTACTCGTCGCTCCGCTCGGGCCTGCGCGAACCCGCCGAGTTGCCTGCCGGTGTCGTTCGCCGCCGCGCCGGCCATCTCGCGGAGCGTGCTCCGGCCGCACCCGTGCACCGCGAGCAGCCGCTCGGCCGCATCCGCGTTGGTGGGCGATCGCGCGGGCGAGCTGCTGGGAGAAGTGCTGACGATGACGCCGGTTCGTGACGGTCGAGCGCGGTGGTCAGCAACTTGCCGCCTGCGCAAGCTGGATTTCGGTATTCATGCTGGAACGACCCAGCCGAGGTCGCGCAGGATATTGCGGTGGCTCGGCAATGGCGCCCGGAACCCGGCAATCGCGTCGCCTACGACGGGTTCGTCGCGATGGTGGGCGGCCCCGACGGGCGCTACCTCCCGGAGCACGCGCACGCGGATCTGCAGATCACGGTGCGGTTCGGCCCGCGCCGGACCGTACAGCTCGTCGAGCCCCACGAACCCCACCGCGGCGGTTGGCCCGACGGTGAGCGACTCGCCGTGATGCTGCTCGCGCCCGCGTTGCTAGCGGAGGCCGTCGACGACGTCGCGTTCCGCAGCGCCTGCACGATCCGGTCCGGCGCCCACCCGCGCGACGCGCTGCTTCGCGAGCTCGGCCGCGCGGTCGCGATCGAGCTCACGCGACCGCAGGGCGCGCCGAACCGGCGGCTATTCTTCGACGCAATCAGTCACACGCTCGCCGGGCACGTGGTTCGCAGGTACGGCGCGGTACCGGAGCGTGCGTTGGTGCGCGACGCCCTCACCGCGCGTCAGCTCGAATGTGTTCGCGAGCTCGTCGACGCGAGTCTCGCCGACGACCTCGGCGTCGCAGCGATGGCCGCGTCCGTCGGCCTCGCGCTGCGCCGGTTCACGGACCGCTTCCGGCGCGCCACCGGGGTGACGCCGTATCGCTACGTCCTCGAGCGCAGGATCGCTGCCGCGAAGCGGTTCCTGCCCCAGGCGCCGATCGCGGAGGTCGCGTTGCGCGTCGGGTTCTCCAGCCAGAGCCACTTCACGTCGACGTTCGTGCGCCTCGTCGGCGTCACCCCGGCGCGGTGGCGCGACCGGTGATCAGATCGTCCACAGTGTCTCGTGGTTCGTGATCACCTCGAACGCGACGCCCGCCGCTTCAAGGATCGGACGCTGCGCGAGCATTGCGTGAAGCGTGTCCATCTGATGCGCGTGCTCGAGCGAGTCCCACACGCTCACGTTCGTGACGAACCCGCGCTCGCGATCGATGCCCACGTAGTAGTGCACGAGCCCGGCGAGCTGCGACAGTGGCTGGCGCAGCGCTCGCTCGCTCTCGCGCAATAGCCGCTCCGCTTCCGCGGCGTGCTTGGGATCGAACTTGCCCTTCGAGATCCGGATGACTGACATGGCGGGATCGTGCACGACCCGCGGCGCGCGGTCTTTCATCTTTCGGCGGCCGGTTGTCGAGGTCCGGCGCCCCCGGACCCAGAACCGGCGTGCTCGGCGACGTCAAGGACGCGTCGCTTCGCTCGCGCCGCGAGGCGCCGGGCTGCGCCCGTCCTTGACGTCGCGTGTGCGCGCCGGTGGATCGCAAGTGCGACGGGTGCAGCACGGTGAAGCGGACGACCTGCTGTGCTCGCAACTCGACGCCCAAGGCGAGCTGGAAGCCTGCGAGACGCGTTTCCGGTTGGAGCGGCGTTCGAGAGACGAGCGGTCCGGAGCTGTTCGACGAGCGCTATACGCTCGGGTCGTGCTGGTCGCCGCGAACGACGTGCGTGCAGCTCCCTGCATCGCAACTTTCGCTGGTGCTGCCCTCGCGGGCAGTGATGACCGGCTACGCCGCGATCAACAAACACGGGTATCCAAGAATGGCAAGCATCGAGTGTTGGCACCCCTGTTGGCCAGTGCACCACCACGCGCACCTTGTGCAGACTCCGGCGGTCGTCTCGCCGCAGCGGTCGCTACTCGCGAGCCGCTTCGCCACGGGCGCGGAGCTCCGCGATCGTCGCCGCGCGGTCCTTGGTGCCGAACACACCCGATCCGCTGACGATCACGTTGGCGCCCGCGGCGCAGACCGCCGCGACGTTGTCGACCTTGACGCCGCCGTCGACCTCGATGTCGACCTCGAGCCCGCGCTCGTCGATCATCCGGCGGAGGTGCTGGATCTTGCGGAGCGAGCTGGGGATGAACTGCTGGCCGCCAAACCCCGGGTTCACCGACATCACGAGCACTTGATCGACCTCCTCGAGCACCCATTCGATCGCCTCGGGTGGCGTCGCCGGGTTCAGCACGACGCACGGGCGCTTGCCGAGATCGCGGATCTGCTGGAGCGTGCGATGCAGGTGCGGGCAGGCCTCGACGTGGACGCCGATCAGATCCGCCCCGGCCTTGGCGTACGCGGCGACCCAGCGCTCGGCGTCCTCGATCATGAGGTGGACGTCGAGCGGCAGCGCGGTCGCGCGCTTGACGGCCTCGACCACCAGGGGGCCGATCGTCATGTTCGGCACGAAGCGGCCGTCCATCACGTCGACGTGGACGTAGTCGGCGGATCCGATGGCCTTGACCTCGTCGGCGAGGCGGCCGAAGTCAGCGGAGAGGATCGAGGGAGCGATCTTGACGCGCACCGCGGCACGCTAGCACGTCGCGCGACCGGGGGCGGTAGGGGGGCCGCGACGCTGCAGCACCGGGGGACCGGCGCTGCGCCGCTCAGTACCCCGCGAACAGGTCCGTCAACCGGACGTCCAGCGCCGTGGCGACCTTGAACAAGCTCGACACCGACGCGCTCGATTCGGCGCGCTCGATCTGTGACAGCAACGAGACCGAGAGGTTCGTGCGCCGCGCCATCTGCTTGAGCGTCAACAGCCGCGTCTTGCGCAGCTCGCGGATCTGGCGGCCGATCGCCGCGTGGAGCTCGTCCTCGCGCCGCAGCACGAGGCCCTTCTTCTTGGCGATCCGCGCGATCACATCGCGGAACTCGGCCGGGGTGAATGGCTTGTGGATGTACGCCGAGACCTCGTGCTGGATCGAGGCCGACGCGGTCTCGAGCGACGGGTAGCCGGTCAAGATGATTACAGCGATGTCATCATCGACCGCGCGGATCTGCTGGAGCAGATCGAGCCCCGAGATCTTCGGCATCATCAGGTCGAGCACGACGAGGTGAAACACCTCATCGCGGATTCGTTCCACCGCAGCGGACGGATCGGCGAGCGTGGTTACTTCAAAACCTTCGGCGTTGAGGAAATCCTGTAAGTATTCACGAATGTCTTGGTCGTCGTCGATGACGAGCACCGAGAGCTTCGACGCGGTTCGGAGTGGTACTGCACCAGTAACTACACTTGCACCTGCAACCATGGGGGCGACCATGGGTTTACGATATACCCAAAAAATCGGCCCGAAAAGCATCACGGAGCCCAAGTGGGCTCCGTGAAAGTCGGGGCGACAGGATTTGAACCTGCGACTCCTTGGTCCCGAACCAAGTGCGCTACCAGGCTGCGCTACGCCCCGGAAAGGACAGGTTGATTAGCTTGCCCGGAACGTTCTGTCAACGCCGGAGGACGGGGAGCGCGATGTGAACGCCTAGTTCCGCGAATATCCCCAGGTCTGTGATGGCCCCAACCCGCGCAAACGGAGTGATCCCCGCGAATCCCCACACGCCGATCGAGCCACCGATGCGGGGCCGCGCGAGCTGCGAGATCTCCAGAAGGGGCCCGAGTGAGGCGCCCATCATTCGCCCGAGCACACGTGTACCGAGGAGCCCATCTACCCACATGCGACCACCATCGCGCGCGGTCCACCGGTTGCCGCCGACATCAACGGCGACCAGCGCCAGCGACGCGCGCTCGCGCACCACGGCGACTGCGGCCTCGCCGCCGAACATGGAGTCCCACTTCGCATCGACGTAGCTCGCGCCGCCGATCGGACCGAGCCAGACATAGAAGCCATCGAGATCCCAGCTCGGCGACGCGGTGGCGGCCGGGACTCGGATCACACGCCGCGCGGGAGCATCGGGCACGGTGGCCGTGATCGGATCCGCAGTCGCCGATCCCGCCGTCGCGAAGATCGTAACGAACGCTGCGGTTGTGAGGTGTCGCGTGACCACATGGGAGTGAATCCCCCAGTGGATGGCCTTCACGGCTTCATAGTGATCGCACATCCTGGTAACTTCAGTGCGTAAACGCATCCGGGGGAGCAGGCTCGTTGTTTGCTTCCAGGCCGTCCTCGAACCTCGTGAGGACACAAGACCGCGATACGCAGCTCCCTGAGCCCCCGTTCACCGGCGAGATATCGAACTTGGCCATCGAACGCAGTGCCCCTGCAGGACCGTCTGGAATGCTACCACCCGGCCTCGAGGCGGACTACGGCGTCGTCCGCCAGCTCCCGCTGTTCGAGGGCATCCCCAACGATGCGCTCATCCACGCCATGTCGCAGGGAGGGATCGCGCTGCGCGCCCTCGAACGCGACATGTTCGTGCTCGATCCGATCGGGCTGGCGGGTGGCCAGGCGGCGCCCGTGGTGTACGTGGCGCGTGGCCAGGTGTCGGCCGCCGTGTTCACCGATGGCGATCTGCAGGAGCGCCGCACCGCGCAGGTCGAGCACGAGAACGCGACGCTGGAGGAGCGCGAAGAGGAGTCACTGATCAAGCCCGCGCCGCTCGCGCGCCTCGCGCTCAAGAACGTCGCGCTGTTCATGGAGGGGGACCTGTTCAACTCCGGCGCGCTGTCGGCGACGCATGGTCAGCCGATCGCGTTCTACACCACGGCGCCATCGGCGCTGATCTCGCTCGACCACCGCTGGATCGCCGAGCTGGCAGTGCGCCACCCGGTGTTCGAGCAGCGGCTGCGCCGCGCGCTGTCGGTGTCGCGCGAGCGGCTCGCGTGGGTCTCGGGCGTCAAGCAGGAGCTGCTCGACTTCTTCGTCCGCCAGGGCGTCAGCGTGGCCGGTCAGATGGTCCGCGTACGCCAGCTCGACCTCTGCATCGACTGCAAGCTGTGCGAGGAGGCGTGCGAGGAGCGTTACGGCGCGCGCCGGCTGACGCTGGGTGGCTACCAGCTCGGCATGCTCGACTTCATCTACACGTGCCGGACGTGCACCGATCAGCGCTGCGTCGATCCGTGCGCGTACGACTCGATCAAGTACAACGCCGAGAAGCGCGAGGTCGTGATCAACGAGTCGACCTGCACCGGCTGCACGGCGTGCGCGCAGTCGTGCCCGTACGGCGCGATCGACATGATCGAGGTCGAGTCCGACGCGCCCAGCTTCAAGAAGGAGTTCAAGGCGCGGCTCGAGAAGCGCAACGCGCTGCAGTTCGGCGCCGGCACCCCGCGCGTCGCGCGCGCCCGCCGGATCGCCAACAAGTGCGACCACTGCATCGCGTTCGGCGACCAGGCGTGCGTCTCGGCGTGCCCGACCGGCGCGCTGATCGAGGTCAACCCGTACGATCTGTTCCGCGAGCGGTCGCCGAAGATGGCGCAGCTCGCGCGCACCGGCTTCGATGGCGATCTCACCGCCCGGGATCGCCGCGAGGTCCTGCCGGTGATGCCGTTCATCGAGGGGCTCGGGGTCCGCTCGGGCGGGCTCGCCAAGGTCAAGCGCGGCCGCTACGCGCCGCTCATCCTGTGGATGATCGGCATCTTCGCGTTCCTGATCGCGTTCGGCGAGGTCCTTCTGCGGATGTACGCGCCGGCGATGTCGTACCAGATGGCGCAGGCCCTGATGGACCCCGAGATCGCGTCGATGCCGCTCGAGGGCCAGCTCGAGCACGTCCACTTCCGCGCCGGCGATCCGCTGTCGGTCTACACCGGGGTGATCGGCACGGCGCTCATGATCATCGCCGCGATCTATCCGATCTTCCGGCGGATGAAGCTGTTTCGCTGGATGGCGTCGAACACGATGTGGTTCGACTTCCACCTGATGGCCGGCGTGGTGGGGCCGATGTTCGTGATCCTGCACTCGGCGCTGCGGCTCGACACCTGGGTGTCGGCGGCGTTCTGGAGCATGATCATCGTCGTGGTCAGCGGCTTCCTCGGTCGCTACCTGTACACGCTCGTACCGGGGCTCTCGAGCGGGGTCGAGCTCGAGGAGCTCGATCACGAGCGCGCGTTCCAGCAGGCGCGGCCGCGGCTGACCGTGCCGATGGCCGAGATCGATCGCGAGCTGGCGGTCCAGCGCGCCAAGGCCCAGGCCGTCGCGGCGTCGCCGAGCGTGGCGCGCGCGATGTGGTGGCTGATCTTCCAGGACATCGGGCGGATCCCCCGGACGCTCGCGCGGCGCGCGCGGCTCCGCCAGCTCGGCGTCGATCGCAAGACCCGCAAGGATCTGGCGCGGCGCGCGGCTCGCATGATCGTGATCGCGCGGCGCCAGGTCGTCGCGCCGAAGGCGCAGTTGCTGTTAAATTCGTGGAAGAAGGTCCATGTTCCGTTCACGGTGGTTCTCACCGCGTTTGCGGCTGTCCACATTTGGATCTCGTGGTCACGTGCTTGGTAAAATTCGACGTATGAAACATGTAGTCGGCCGCGCGGTCGCGCTGGTCGCGCTGGTGGTGCTGGTCGCGCTATCGGGTGAAGCCGCCGCGGATGAGTTCTTCGGCAGCTCGCCGGGGCCGCTCACCATGAGCCACGGCGCGCTCGACGCGAAGGAGCACTGTACCGATTGTCACGTCGGCGACAGCAAGGAGCTGTCCAACGACAAGTGCCTCGGGTGCCACGACCACGATGATCTCAAGGTGCGGATCCAGGCCGGCAAGGGCTTCCACGCCTCGGCGATGGTCAAAGGCAAGAAGTGCGAGTCGTGCCACCACGAGCACAAGGGCAAGACCTACGACATCATGGGCTGGTCCTCGATCAAGGGCGGCGAGAAGGCGTTCGATCACGAGCTCACGGGCTGGCAGCTCAAGGGCAAGCACGCCGCGACCGACTGCAAGGACTGCCACAAGGCCAAGGACAAGCAGGGGCTCAAGACGTACATGGGGACCGATCGGCTGTGCGGCAGCTGCCACACCAAGGATCAGCCGCACAAGTTCGAGCGTAAGGACATGCTGGCGTGCGAGCGCTGCCACAACGAGAGCGTGTGGAAGCCATCGAAGGCGACCCTGCAGTTCAACCACGACGACCGCAAGGACGCCGGGATGCCGCTGCTTGGCTCGCACCGCGACGTCGCGTGCGCCAAGTGCCACCCCAAGAACGTCTTCAACCTGCCGGCCGCCAAGCCCGACTCGTGCGGCAACACGGGCTGCCACCAGAGCCCCCACGACGGCCACCTGTTCGGCGCCAGGCCGTGCGAGTGGTGCCACTCACCGACGTTCAAGACGCTCAAGAACATCCAGGTGTTCGATCACAGCGAGCGCACCCGGTTCGATCTCGGGCCGGCGCACCGCCTGATCAAGTGCGAGCAGTGCCACACCAAGGCGCTCGGCGAGACCAAGCCGAGCCGCGCGTGCGAACAGTGCCACGCCAAGGATTCGCACCACGGCGATCGGTTCAGCGCGTTCGGCTCGCCGCCGAAGTGCGAGACCTGCCATCCATCGGGCGGGCCGAAGTTCACGCCGAGCAACTTCAACCACGCCGCGCGGACCAGGTTCGATCTGAAGTTCAAGCACGCCGAGCAGTCGTGCCGCGCATGCCACCGCGGCAAGGGGCCGGCCGACTTCGAGAAGTTCGCGTTCGATCCGAACAAGGACTGCAAGTCGTGCCACGCGCACGCCAAGGTCCACAGCGACGACCAGCACCCCGACGGCAAGTACAAGAGCTCGCAGTGCCTGCAGTGCCACACCAACGGTGGCGACCCGCAGATGCGGACCGGCAAGGACAACAAGCTGCTCACCGACGTTCACGGCAACAGCGGCACGTTCCCGCTGATCAAGAAGCACAAGGACGTGCCGTGCGCCGACTGCCACACCGGCCGCGACGCCAAGGGCAAGACGTCGTTCTCGGACCTCAAGCCGGACTGCAACGCCGCCGGCCAGTGCCACGAGGACTCGCTGCACAAGGCGACGCTCGGCGCGAAGTGCAACGTCTGCCACACGTCGGGCACGTGGGACGCGCTGAAGTTCGATCACAACCAGCCGTTCCCGCCAGACGCCAAGGGCAAGGTCGCCGCGTTCCCGCTCAAGGGCGAGCACAAGAACAACAAGTGCGAGGCGTGTCACCCCGATCGCAAGTTCGTCGAGGCCGGCACCACCTGTGCGGCGGCGGGCTGCCACCTCGACGACGACGCCCACAAGGGCCGGCTCGGCGACAAGTGCGAGCGGTGCCACACCGAGACCGGCGACAACACGTTCAACCACAACAAGATGTCCGCGTTCCAGCTCGACGGTAAGCACCTGACGGTGCGGTGCGCCGACTGCCATCCGTCGGTGACGTTCAAGCCGCGGCCGAGCGACTGCTTCGGCTGTCACCCCGAGCCAGCGGTCCACCGCGGCCAGTACGGCACGGGCTGCGCGCAGTGCCACACGACGCGCACGTGGGAGGACGTCAAGCCGCTGCACGACGTGGGCGACTTCTCGCTCAAAGGCATGCACGATAACCTCGCGTGCGAGCGCTGCCACAAGGACAGCCGCCCGCTCGCCGGCAGCGGCAACCTGTGCATCAACTGCCACCGCCAGGACGACATCCACAACAACTCGCTGTCACCGCGGTGCGGTGAATGCCACACGCAGTGGTCGTTCGCGCCGGCGAGGTTCGACCACGCGAAGGCGGGTTGCAACCTGACCGGCCTGCACCGCACGGTGGCGTGCACCGACTGCCACAAGAACGGCAACTTCGCGGGCGCGTCGCCGCAGTGCGCGAGCTGCCACCACGACGACGCGCTGCGCGCGGGCAACGGCCCCTACAGCGGTCACAGCGCGACGACGACGTGCGCCAACTGCCACAACCCGAACTCGTGGGCCGGCGCCTCCGTGGGCAGCAGCATGGCCGCGTTCGGACGCGAGTCGGTGTGCCGGTGATGCGGATGACCAAGCACCTGGTAATCGCGGTGGTGCTGGGCGCGACGGTTTCGCCCGCGTTCGCCGCGCCGGGCGACGATGCTCCGGCGCCCGCGCAGGCGGACGACGCCACGCAGGCGAAGAAGCCCGCGGCCAAGCAGGGCGGCGACGACTCCGGCGTGGAGCTCCAGAAGCAGGATCTCAACGGCCACGACCTCGGCACCGCCAAGAAGCCGAACGCGTTCGAGAGCGATCGGTTCTTCGTCGACAAGACCGACAGCGACAAGACCGAAAAGGGCACCCTGGTCCAGGGCAGCATCACGTCGACGACGTTTGGCTATCGCGAGAGCGGTGGCATCCTCGCGCCGCCGCCGATGACCACGGTGGCCGTGCCGTCGAACAGCCCGTTCACGCGGCTGTACACCGATCTGCGGCTGCAGACCGACTTCCGCCACATCGGCGCCGGCCGGTGGGATGCGCGGCTCGACGTGCGCGGCCGCGTGGTCGACCAGCCCGGCACGTTGACGGCGGGCTATGTGCCGGTGACGCCGACGACCGTACAGTCGGGGCTGCTCGGCAAGAACGAGCTCGAGATCAAGGAACTCTGGCTGGTCCGCAATGGCGTGCGGAGCGATCTGTTCTTCGGCCGCCAGTTCGTGCCCGATCTGGGCGGCCTCAAGATCGACGGTCTGCGCGTCGACTACGCGAGCTCCACGAAGTTCACGCTGCTCGGGTTCGGCGGGCTGTATCCGATCCGCGGCTCGCGCTCGATCGACAGCGACTACACGCCGCTGCTGGCCGAGCCGGCGGCGGATGGCACACGGGCCTCGGCGGGGCGGTTCACCGGCGCCGGCGGGCTCGGCGCCGCGTACCGCACGCTCGATTCGTACGGCTCGTTCGGCGCGGTCGTGCTCGCGCCGTTCTCGTCGGAGGACCCGCGGGTGTACGCCACGTCGTCGGGCTACTGGCGGTTCGGCCCCCAGCTCGACTTCTATCACCTCGCGATCGTCGATCTCGTCGGCTCGAACGCGGTCAACAGCGGGCTCACCAACCTGTCGCTCGGCCTCAACTACAAGCCGGATCAGCGGCTGCGCGCGACGCTGAGCTACAACCGGGTCGACACCGAGACGCTGAACGTGCAGGCCCAGGCGTTCCTGCAGAACCCCGATCCGGGGTTCAACGCGGTCCAGAGCGAGGCGTACATCCAGCGCATCGCGACCAATGAAGCGCGGACCAGCCTGTCCGCGGGGCTCGGGCAGCTGCAGCGCTTCGAGCTCACCGCCGCGTTCACCTATCGCTACCGCGGCGAGGTCGTGCTGTCGCCACCGACGCAGACAACGGGTACGCCGACCACGACGACGCTCGCCGCCGCGCAGAGCGCCGAGGTCTACGGCTCGATCACCGATCGCCGATCGATCGGGGGGCTGCGGCTCGGGCTCGACGGCTCCCGGATCTTCGGGATCGGCGCGGTGACGTACCAGCGCACCGCCTCGACGACCGTCCGGGCGTCGGCGGCGCGCGAGCTCGGTAACGGTCATGGCGAGTGGGATCTCGAAGTGTCATATAGTACGACCGATGACGACAATGCAGGTAAGGCGTGTACCGACATCCCGACTTGCTCAGGTTCTGCGACCTCCCGCATCATCTCGTTCGGCGGAAACCTGTACTACCGGCTCACCCGGGACTGGTTCGTGCTGGGCTCGGCGTTCGTCAATCTGACGTCGATCACCCACGTCGACGTCGCTGCGTCGACGGAAGATCCGACCGTGACCGGGTTGACCGGCTTTCTCCGGATCGCGTTCAGGTTCTGAACGCGATCGCTGACAGTCACTGGCCCCGTCGCACATCACCGTCGATGTGGTTGCGATCCGATGCCGGTGGCGCACCCCGACGCTACCCATTTAACGACCGCACAGACGGCCCCGAGTACATTACTGTAGTGGCGTGAAGAGCGCCTTTGCGTTGTGGTTCGCCCTCTGTCTTGGAACTGTGGCCGCGTGCGGAGGAGGAGGAGGAGGGGGCGGCGGTGCCCAGCCCGACGCCACGGGCGGCGGTGGCGACGGCGGCGCGATCGACGATTCGAATCCGTCGCGACCGCAGGGCTGCGGCGACGGCGTGCTCGCTGCGGGCGAGGCCTGTGACGACGGCAATGTCGATGGCAACGACGGCTGCAGCGCCGATTGCACGACCATCGAGCCCGGCTGGGTCTGCGGCGATCCGGGCAGCCGGTGCATCCACGCGCAGGTATGCGGCGACGGCTTCCTCGAGACCGGCGAGACCTGCGATGACCGCAACACGACCCCGGGCGACGGCTGCAGCGCGAGCTGTCAGCTCGAAGCGGGTTGGGCCTGCGCGGTGCCGGGTATCCGGTGTACCGCAGCGGCGTGCGGCGACGGCATCGTCGCTGGCTTCGAGGAATGCGACGACCACAACACCGACGACGCCGACGGCTGCTCTCACCTGTGCGTCGTCGAGGAAGGCTACGCCTGCACGTCGCCCGGCGGAGCGTGCGTACCGGTCGTGTGCGGCAACGGCGTCCGCGAGGGCTCCGAGCAGTGCGACGACGGCAACAACGATCTCGGCGATGGCTGCGATCCGCAGTGCCACCGCGAGCCGGTGTGCACCGATGGGACGTGCACCCGCGTGTGCGGTGATGGCGTGATCCAGCCCGGCGAGGCGTGCGACGACGGCAACGTGCGGGACTTCGATGGTTGCGCGCACGACTGCACGGTCGAGACGGGCTTCGCGTGCACGCCGAAGCTCGGCGGTGACGCCGATACGTTCGCGGTGTCGATCGTCTACCGCGACTTCATGGGCTTCGACATCCAGAGCTCGTATCCGAGCGGTCCCGTGATCGGCCATATCGACTTCGAGGACGTGAACAAGCAGGAGAAGCGCATCGTCGGCAGGGCGATCAACGACACCACACAGACCACCCCGCCAACCCCGCTCCCCCCGATCGGCACGCTCGGCTCGGATCACAAGCCGCAGTACGCGCTCGGCGTGGCGGACCCGACGAACCAGAGCACGCACGGCAAGGCCGCGTTCGACCAGTGGTATCGCGACGTGCCGGCCGTCGGGCAGACGCCGGCGGTCAACGTCACGATCGCCGAGAAGCTGGTGCTGAACCCGCTGGTAGTGAATATGGTCAGGGTTCCCGGCGCCTACGTGTATGATAACCAGGCGTTCTTTCCGCTTGACGGTCGTGGCTTCACCGCGCCAGGCGGCCCTGAGGTCGCGAAGACGGCGCGCCCCGACAATCACAACTTCAGCTTCACCTCGGAGCTGCGCTACTGGTTCACCTATAAGGAGAACGAGAACCTGTCGTTCATCGGCGACGACGACGTCTGGGTGTTCATCAACAACCGGCTCGCGGTCGATCTCGGCGGCGTTCACGGCGCGCTGTCCGGAAGCGTGACGCTCGACACCACCGCAGCCGCGTCGAACATGCTCGATCTTCACATTGGCGGCACCTACGAGGTGGCCGTGTTCCAGGCTGAGCGTCACACCAGCAAGTCGACCTACAAGCTCACCCTCGCGGGCTTCGACGCCGTGCGCAGCGACTGCCAGTCAGTGTGCGGCGACGGCATCACGGCGTCCGACGAGGTGTGCGACGACGGCGTCAACGACGGCAGCTACAACTCGTGCGCACCGGGCTGCAAGGCGTTCGGCCCACGCTGCGGCGACGGCCACATCGACGCAGGTCACGAGGCCTGCGACGACGGCCTCAACACCGGCGCCTACAACACGTGCACGGCGACCTGCGAGCTCGCCCCACGCTGCGGCGATGGCATTGTCCAGGCGGCGCACGGCGAGGCCTGCGACGACGGCAACACGGATCCGAACGACGGCTGCGACCAGTGCCAGTTCGTCCTGCAGTAGGTCGGGCGCGCTGAACCGGGTGAGCCCAACGATCGCTGCGACGTTTCCGAACAGCGTCCCGTCGCGGCGCCGCTGTGATACACGGGTGGTGGTAGTGGCCATGTCCGAGCTCGGCGTCACGATCGGCACGTATCGCTTGCTGGCCAAGCTCGGCGAGGGCGGCATGGGGGTCGTGTATCTCGGCGAGCACACGCTGCTAGGCCGGCGCGCCGCGATCAAGGTCCTGTTGCCCGCGTGGTCGGCGAACGAGGAGATCGTCCATCGGTTCTTCAACGAGGCGCGCGCGGTGACCCGGATCGCCGACCCCGGCATCGTGCAGATCTTCGACTTTGGCTATCACACCGATGGCAGCGCGTTCATCGTCATGGAGCTGCTCGAGGGTGAGCCGATGGACCGGCGGCTGCAGCGCGTCGGTCGGCTGGGGCTTGGCGATAGCCTGCGGTTCATGCGCCTCATCTGCTCGTCGCTCGGTGCGGCGCACGCCAAGGGGATCGTGCATCGCGACCTCAAGCCCGAGAACCTGTTCCTCGTGGGGGATACCGCGGTGACCGGAGGCGAGCGGGTCAAGCTCCTCGACTTCGGTATCGCCAAGCTGTCGAGCGACGAGCCTGGCACGCTGAAGACGCGGACCGGCGCGATGATGGGCACGCCGGTGTACATGTCGCCGGAGCAGTGCCGCGGTGCCGGCGACATCGACCACCGCTCCGACATCTACTCGATTGCGTGCGTGATGTTCACGATGCTGACCGGGCGCCCGCCGTTCCTCGGCGAGAGCACCGGCGACCTGATCGTCGCGCACCTGCGCGAGTCGCCTCCGCTCGCGGGTGCGCTGGTTCCGGGGTTGCCCCCGATCGTCGATGACCTGCTGCAGCGCTGCTTGCGAAAGCTACCCGCCGAGCGGTTTGGTTCGATGGCCGAGCTGGTCCAGATGCTCGGGTTCGCCGAGCAGGCGCTCCACGCGCCGGGCATGTCCGCGCAGCTCCCGATCGCGGCGCCGGCGGGCCTGTTGCCGCGAGCGTCTGGTGCGCCGAATGCGCCGGTGGTCAACGCGACGACGTTGGCCGGCGCGGCGAGCCAGCGCGGCGCTGCGACGCTCGCACCCCAGCGCGCGGGCCGCCGACAGCTGGGCGGCATCGTGCTCGCGGCCGTGGTGGTGGCTGGCGTCGGCTTCGCCGCGTTGCGCGGGGGTGGCGAGGCAGCGCCGACCGGCGCTTCGGCGGCCGGCACGAGCGGCCGTGATCCCGCCGTGGCAGCAACGGCGCCCGTCGCGGTAACTCCGGCTCGGGCTCCCGCCGCTGCGGCTCCTGCGGCTGCGGCACCGTCGGCTTCGGATCCCGCGGCTGCGGCTCCCCCGCCAGTGATTCAGACGATGGCCCCGTCCGACGCGGGGCCCGTGGACGCCGCGGCGACCGCGGCAGCTTCGGCCACCGCGCCGATCAACGCGGCGGCATCGCCGCCCCAACCTGTCAAGCCGCGCGGCACGGGGCCGCGATCACCGAGCACCAAGGGAGACCATGCGAGCACGAGGGCGTCACCTGCATCCACACCGATCGATCGCGGCGACTGACGTTGCGCGGCTGATTCCACTGCTCGTCTGCCTCGCCTGGGCGCGCCCCGCGCACGCGCAGAGCGCGGAGGCCGAGGCGCTGTTCAGCGACGGCAACAAGCTGTTCACCGAGGGCAAGATCACCGAGGCGTGCGATGCGTTCGATGCGTCGAACCGGGCCGAGCCGCGCGCCGGGACGCTGATCCGGCTTGGCGAGTGCCGCGAGGCCAACCAGCAGTTCGCGTCGGCCTGGTCGGCCTACAAGGACGCGCTGAACCGGGTCAAGGATCCTCGCAAGCGTCAGGTGGCGACCACCCGCGCGGCGGCGCTGGTCGCGCGGCTGTCGTACCTCACGATCTCGGTGTCCGACGAGGCCCGCGTCGAGGGCCTGGCGATCCTGCGCAACGGCAAGCCGCTCGATCCGATGCTGTGGAACCGCGGCCTGCCGGTCGACGGCGGTGACTACGTCATCGTCGGTAGCGCGCCCGGCCACGAGGACTGGCAGACCATCGCGCACGTCCCGCCATCGGGCGGCAAGGTCAGCGTCGAGGTCCCGCGGTTCAAGGAGCTGATCAAGCTCGTGCCGCCGCCCACGCCTGCGCCCGCCGGGGCGCCGGTGGTCACCGCAGCCCCGGACGGCGAGTCGCCAGGAAGGCATGGCCGATTCACCACGCGCCGCAAGCTGGCGCTCGGGCTCACGGGCGCTGGCGTCGTGGTCGCGGTCACCGGCTCGTTGCTCGGGGCGTCCGCCAACCGCCAGAAGGACGACGCGTTCCGCAAGTGCCCGGATCCGGCGACGCCGTGCGACGAGGCCAGCGAGGCACAGTCGCTGATCCGCTCGGGGCGGCGACGCGCGCTCGAGGCCAACATCTCGTTCGGCGTGGCCGCGGCGGCTATCGTCGGTGCGGGTGTGCTGTGGTTCACCGGCGGCCCGGAGACCGACCGCGCGCCGCGCGTCACTGTCGTTCCTCACATGCTGCCTACCGAGGCCGGCCTCGCCGTGCAAGGGAACTTCTGATGGCGAGTCGCGGGTTGTTCGTTGCGCTCGCAATCGCGGGTACGATCGCGGCGTGCCGCGTCCCTGATGTCACATTCACGCACAGCGACGGCGGCGGCGGCGGCGGCGATCCGGCCGACGCCGCCCCACCCGGTGATGGCGGCACGACGCCTCGCTGTGCGCGCGTTGGCTTTCCGTCGCTGCCGTGGCCGAGCACCCGCTCGTCGATGGGGGCGGTGGCCGTCGCCGACGTCAGTGGCGACGGTACCCCCGACATCGTGTTCTCCGCCGACGGGTTCGAGAACCAGGCGGGCTCGAGCCTTGGCGTGATGCTCGGCAACGCCGACGGCACGTTCCGCGCCCAGGTCGACTATCCGACCGCGACGATCGGCTCTGCAATCGCGGTCGCGGACGTCGATCGCGACGGCAAGCCCGATGTCGTCCTTGCGAATGCTAGCGGCAACTCGGTGAGCGTGCTGCTCGGGCGCGGCGACGGCACGTTCGGGGCGCGCCACGAGTTCGCCACCGGCGGCACGCCGGACGCGCTCGTCGTGGTAGACGTCAGCGGCGATGCGCTGCCGGACGTGATCGTCAGCAATCGCGCCGATAACACGGTGAGCGTGCTGCTCGGCCGCGGCGACGGCACGTTCGCCGCGAAGGTCGATTATCCAACGGGCTTTTTTCCGGTCGCGATCGCCGTGGGGAACGTCGTGAGCGGGCTCGACATCGTGGTCGTCAACGCCGGGGGCACGGTCAGCGTGTTGCCCAACGGTGGCCAAGGAACGTTCTTGGCCAAGCAGGATTATTCGGCGGCCACCAGCGCGACCTCGCTCGCCGTGGCGGACGTCAACGGCGATGGCAGGGCCGACGTGATCGTCGGTGCTGCCACGGTCAGCGTGCTACTCAGCGACGGTCTGGGCGGCCTGCGGGCCAAGGTCGACTACCCCGTGGGCGCACCAGCCGCGGCGCTCGCGTTGACCGATCTCAATAGCGATGGTCAGCCCGACCTGGTGGTCCTCATCGAGAGCAACGACCATCTGGTAAGCGTGCTCGCCGGCCAGGTCGACGGCACGTTCGCCGCCCGGGTCGATTATCCGATGGCCGCAATATCCGACCAGCTGGTGGTCGCGGACCTCAGCGGCGATGGTAAGCCCGACCTTCTCATCGGCGACCGGGGGTCCACGCTGCTGGGCCTCTTCCTCGGCGACGGCACCGGCAAGTTCGCGACCCGGCACGACTACGCGATGAGCAATCGGACGAGCATGGTCGTCGTCCGCGACGTGAGCGGGGATGGCAAGCCCGATCTCGTTTCCGTCGCTAACGACGCCCCCGTGGTGAGCGTGCGCCGCGGTAGCGGCGACGGCGGGTTCACGGCGGAGATCGACTATCCGACTGGGATGGGTCCGACGGCGTTCCAGATCGTGGACGTCAATGGTGACGCCAAGCTCGATATCATCGTCACCAACAACACCGACAGCACGGTGAGCGTGCTGCTCGGGAACGGCAATGGCACGTTCGTGGCCAAGGTCGACTATGCGGCCGCGGCGCAGGTGACCGAGTTGGCGGTGCTCGACGTCAGCGGAGATGGCAAGCTGGATATCGTCGCGATCGGCAACAGCATGGCCAGCGTGTTGCTCGGCAATGGCAACGGCACGTTCAGAGCCAAGATCGACTACGCGACGGGCTCTATGCCGGGCTCGCTCACGCTCGTCGATGTTACCGGCGACAGCCAGCTCGACCTGGTGACCGCCAGCGGCGCCGACAACACCGTGAGTGTCCTCGCCGGCCATGGCGACGGCACGTTTGCCTCCAAGCTGGACTACCCGGCGGGCGAGGCCCCGGTGTCGCTTGTCGCCGCGGACCTCAATGCCGACGGCAAGCTCGACCTTGCGGTGATCAACGTAGCGCCCCAAACAGTAACCGTGTTGATCAACCAGGGCAGTGGCACGTTCGTGGCGCCGGTCGCGTACGCGGTGAGCTACGGGATCGGCAAGGTAGTGGCCGCGGACATCAGCGGCGACGGCCATCCGGATCTGGTCGTGGGCCACTTCAGCAACAACCTGGTGAGTGTCCTGGTCGGCCACGGCGATGGCACGTTCGCCGAGGCAGTCGACTACCCGACCGGCGAGGGGCCCAACGACACCCTCGTTGCCGATGTGACAGGCGACGGCCAGCTCGACGTCGTGACCCCAAACGGCCTCGACAGCACGCTGACCGTGCTGGCCGGCCGTGGCGACGGCACCTTCGCGGCCAAGGCCGATTATCCGACGGACGCCCCCAACCGCATCGCGGCGGTCGACCTCGATGGCGACGGCATGCTCGACCTGGTGTCGTACAGCACCACCGGCAACACGGTGAGCGTGTTGCGGGCGACCTGTCTGCCGTAGCGCCGCGTCAGGCCAGCGGATCGCGATAGATCGCGGCGACCGAGAGCTCGCAGCCGAGCGCGAGCGAGATGACGCCATCGACGTGCTCGGTGGCGCTCCAGATCTGCCCGGTGCGTCGCCACACGGCGATCTTGCGCTCGTCGTGGTGGACGAGCAGCACGTCGTCGAGCGACGGGATCTGCTGGTAGTTCGCGAGCTTGTCGCCGCGGTCGTAGGCCTCGGTCGACAGGCTCAGCACCTCGACAATCAGCGTCGGATTGAGCGCGGTGTGCGCTTGGGATCCGCGGGGCCTTTCTCGGGAGGCTCGCAGATCACGCTGACGTCCGGATAGGTGGCCAGGCCGGTCGCCCGCACGAGAATCCTCAGATCCGTGGTGAACACGCTGCACTTGCGATCGGCCAGCGCCACGCTCAAGAGAGTGATCACGTTGGCGCAGATCCGGGCCTGCTCGTGCGTCTCGCCGGCCACGCACGGCCCAGATCCGACCGTCGAGGAGCTCGTGGCGGACGACGCTATCTTCCTCGTCGATCTCGGTGATGTGCGGGTTGGTGGCCTGGCCGCGCACGGCGATCGGGCTGGCCGTCCCGGTGGGATGGAAGTACAAGAGCGAGCCCGGCGGGGGCGGTCGCACCTCGGGCGTGAACTCGTCGAAGATCACGACGTCCGCGCCGTCGGCGGGTGGCCGGCTTGGCGTCGTACTCCGCCGGTGAGATCACGAAGCTGGCACGCAGTCCCGGGTCGTTATTGTGCCGCACCCTCCTGCTGCAGCGCGACGAACTCTTTGCGAAGCTGACCGAGCTCGTCACGAATCATGTCCGCGTCCGCGCCGGAGCTCTCGTCGCACCGCTGGTCACGCATCACGTCGAGCAACATGAAGATGCCGTTGCGCTCCTCCGAGAACGCCTGCTCGGACCCGGCCGGCGGCATCACCTGGTTCAGCGTAGTCAGCTGATCCCACAGCGCACCCAGTCCGCCGCACGCCTCAGCCAGGGTCTTCGCCTGCTTTGCGCCAGCGATGGCACGGGAGAGCGCAGCGTCGGCTTTTGCCATACGCGCGGCATCTTCTGCGGAACGCTTCGGCTGCGCTGCGGGCGCGATGGACGGCAATGGCGCTGCGGACGTACCCGCCACCTGCGAGCCGCTTCCGCTGCCTGCAGTGCTCTCGAGCTTCACCGGGGAATGACATCCGGCGAGCGCAAGACCGAGCACGATCACGAGCCGTTTCACGAGATGACCAGGTTGGCCCAGAAGTAGCCCATCGCCCTTGCGAAGATAATCGTCGAACGTGAACCGCCGCATTCAGCGGAACTTGATGGTGCGGTAGCCGAACAGCCGGACCCGCTTGGCGTAGAGGTCGAGCAGGAACAGCCCCAGCACGCCGAGCAGGACGTACGGCCACAGGTCCTGCGTGGTGCTGACCTTCTCGCCGGCGGCGTCCCAGATCTCGGCGGGCTTGGCCTGGTCGTGGCCGCCGGAGACGCGGGCGGCGTGGCGCAGCGGCTCGGGATCGGGCGTGGTGCGCAGATACTCGAGCGGGTAGGACAGGGCGACCGAGCCCAGCGACTCGGCGACGGTCTTGCCGTCGCGCTGGTGCACGGCCTTGAGCAAGTAGCTGCCGTAGCTCTGGATCCGGACGTCGGCGGTGTAGCGGCCGGCGGCGGTCTGCGCCATCGGCAGCTTCTCGATCGTCTTGCCGCTCGCCGGATCGATGACCTCGAGGTGGGTGTCGAGCTCGTTGACGAACTTGTCGCCGGTGTCGATCGCGTCGACCACGACGTGGGCGCGGCCGTCGGCGACCTTGGCGACCAGCTCGTAGCTGTCGTAGACCTTGCGGCGCATCGACGACCGGACCACCTGGGCCCAGAACTTGGGATAGCCGTTCCACCGGATCCAGTCGACCGACCAGCGGTTCTTGACGTCCGAGGTCCACGCGACCGCGGTGCCGCTGCCGTAGCGCCAGCGCGCCAGGATCGGCTCGCCGAGGTCCGAGATCAGGATCGTCTCGGCGGTCGGCTTGGGCTTGGTCGTGACGTAGCCGTGGAGCGGCGGGGCGTTCTCGACGTTGGTGCCCTCGATCGCCTCGACCTTCTTGGCGATCCGCACGCGGATCAGGTCCTCGACCAGCTGGCTCTTCTGCGCCTCCTGGGTCTCCTTCATGAAGATCTTCGGCAGCGCGCCGATGTCCTCGACCATGTAGAGCCGGCCGTCGCCGGTGTCGGCGATCATCGACAACATGCTGCGATCGGCGCCCTGCACGCCGACGCACGACACCGTGATCCGCGACGCCCGCATGTCCTGGACCAGCTCCGCGATGCCGTCGGTCGGGGCCTCGCCGTCGGTCATCAGGATCACGTGCTTCACCTTGGCGTTGATGCCCTGCAGGATCTCGAACGCCTCCTTGAGGCCCGGGAAGATGTTGGTGCCGCCGCCCGATTGCAGCCGCGCGATGTCGTTGGAGATCCGCATCTTGTTCGACGCGCGGGTCGGCCGCACGAACACCGCCGCCTCGCTGTCGAACGCGACGACCGCGATGTAGTCGTTGGGCGACAGCACCTCGGCGGTGGCGCGCGCGGACTCCTTGGCCGCCTCGAGCTTGGGGCCCTGCATCGAGCCCGAGCGGTCGATCACGAGGACGACCGCGATGTCGGGCTGCTCCTTGATCTTCTCGGAGTCGAACCGGACCGGCATGATCTGCTCGATCTTGGTGCGCTCGTAGCCGCCCGAGCCGAACGAGTCCTCGCCGCCGGCCATGATGAGGCCGCCGCCCATCTGGGCGACGTAGGCGTCGAGCGCCTGCATCTGCCCGGCGCCCATCAGGTGCGCCGGGACGTCGGACACCAGCACGAGGTCGAACTTCTCGAGCTCCTTGGGGTTGGCCGGGATCCCGTTGGGGCCGCGCACGGTGACGTCGATGTTCTCGTGCTCGAGCGCGCGCTGGAGATGGCCGGCCTGGCCGGGCTCGCGCAGGATGCCGCCCTCGACGTAGAGCACGTTCGGCCGGCCCTTGACCGGCGCGGTCATGACCGCCTGGTTGTTCTGCTTCTCGGTGTCGCGCTCGAACTTGGCGAGCGTCAGGCGGTAGGTCGTGGCGCCGGCGTGCTTGGCGTCGGACTTGAACTTGATGAGGTTCTTGCCCTCGCGGAGCTGGACCTCCTTGACCGGCTCGAGCCCGTTGGGGAACTCGTCCTGCTGGAGCGCGAGCGTCGCGTGCTGGGCATCGGTCGACCACACCTCGGCGGTGACGTCGTAGGGCTGTCCGACCTTGACGTCGTCGGGCACCGTGACGCCGACCACGCGGATCTCGCTGGTCTTGTCCTGATCGAAGGTCCGCCACGACACGTGGACGCCGAGCTCCTTGGCGCGATAGGCCTCGACCGCGACGTCGCCCTGGGTCTGGTTGCCGTCGGACACGATCACCAGGCGCGGCACGTAGCCGTCGGGGTAGAGCCCATAGGCGAGCTGCATCGCGGCCTGGGCGTCGGTGCCGGCGCCGCCGCCGGCGTGGCGCGCGATCACCGCCGACAGCGGCTTTCCGTCCTGCTTGCGCACCACGGTCGGCTTCTCGGCGAACGTGACGAGCTGGAGGTTGCCGTCGCCGGCCGCGGCCTCGATGGTGTCGAGGTAGTCGCGCGCCGCGGCGAGCTGCTTGTCCGACACCGAGTCGGATACGTCGACCAGCGCGATCGTCGAGACCTTGGTCTGCTCGGTGATCCACGACGGCCGCGCGACCGCGATCGCGATCCCGGCGATCACCAGCGAGCGCAGCGTCGCCTGGGTCAGCTGCTGGCTCAGCGACAGATCGGTCAGCGACAGCACGCGCAGCAGGTAGAACACCGGCACGATCGCGATCAGGTAGAGCGCGTCGGGCCGCAGTAGATCGATCGGGCGCGACGGCAGCCAGTCGATGTGGACGCTCGTGCGATCGGCGATCCACACCGACAGGCCGGCGGCGATCGCGACGACCGCGGCGGCGGTGATCGCGATCCGGATCAACGCGCGGGCGGACAGCAGCGAGCGCAGGGCTTTGCGGATGGGGGTCACACGGTGATCCGTCGGTGATAGGTGATCCACTCGACGAGGATGAGCCCCGCCGCAAACATGAGGAGGTACAGCCACAGCTTCTGGCTGTGGGTGACCGCGAACGCTTCCGGCTCGGCGAGTTGCTTGCCGCCCGCGCCGCCCAGGGTGAGCTTGGCGGACGGCGCGATGTCGGACTCCTCGGTCGACGCCAGGTTGGCCGCCAGCTCGATCCGCGCCAGCACGCTGCCGTCGGGCGCCTTGGCCGCCAGGTCGTAGTAGCCGACCCGCGAGCCATAGAACGTGGCGAGCCCGTCGAGCACCGGCGTGCGCGTGACCACGTTGTCCGGGCCGCGGACCTCGGCCTCGGTGGCGCCGACCACGCCGTCGAGCGGGACGCGCTCGCGGCTGCCGGTCGGGTAGGTGGTCAGCAGATCGGTCTGGTCGCCCGCGAACCAATCGAGCGCGTTCACCAAGAGCATCGGGAACGCGACCCGCATCGGCAGGTCGGTGGCGCTCTCGCGGCCCTGCGCCGGTAGCGAGAACCCGATCGCGAGGATCTTGCGCTTGCCGTCGCGCTTGGCTGCGATCACCGAATCGCCCACCGAAAACGCGAGGGTCGACTCGCCCTTCTTGGGATCGGGCGCGAACGTGTCGGTCTTGTCCATGTAGACATCGGTCAGCGTGACCCACCGCATGACCGGGTGGCCCTCGTCGATCTCGGTGATGTGCGGGTTGGTGGCCTGGCCGCGGACGGCGATCGGGCTGGCCGTGCCGGTGGGGTGGAAGTACAGGAGCGAGGCCGGCGGGGGCGGCAGCACCTCGGGGGTGAACTCGTCGAAGATCACCACGTCGGCGCCGTCGGCGGTGGCCGGCGTGGCGTCGTACTCCGCCGGCGAGATCCGGCCGAGCAGGTCGATGTTCTCGTAGACCAGCAGCGCGCCCTCGAGGAACAGGTTCGGCGAGCCGACCAGCAGGACCTTCTGCTTCTTCTTCGCCGGCAGCAGCGCGTACGCCTGATCGTCGAGCGCGAACGGATCGGAGCCCCCTGGGCCCTCGACGGGACGCAGCGACGCGCGCAGCTTGTCGTCGGCGCTGGCCGGCAGCTTGGCGTAGATCTGGTGGATCCGCTGGCCGGGCGCGAGGTCGAGCTTGCGGACGTCGACCGCGGTGTCGCCGTTGTACAGCGTGAGCTGGCGGTGCGCCGGCTCCTGGCCGAAGTTCTGGACCTCGATGTAGACCTCGTAGGCCGCCTTGTTCGCGATGTAGCGGCGGACGTTGAACGCGATGATGCCGACGTTGTCGCTGCGGTGGCCGACCGGGAGGTAGCGGACGTCGATGTTGGACAGATCGACCGCCGCCAGCGACTTGGCGCCGGCCTTGTCGAGGGAGGGCGCGGCCCGAGGCGTGGTGGGCGGCGCAGGCGGTGGCGGTGTACCGGCCGGTCCCGCCCAGCTGACCAGCCCGAGCTGCTGCTCGGGGAACGCGCCGTCGGACACCAGCACGATCAGCGGGTTGGGCCGGTCGCGCAGCGCGTCGGCCGCGGCGCCGAGCGCCCGCGTGAGATCGGCCGGCGTGTCGCTCGCGGCGATGCCGTCGATGATCTTGTCGAGCATCGGGCCGTCGCTGGAGAACCGCGACATCGGCGTGGCCTGGCCGTCGACCTTCATCACCATCGCGACGTCGCCGCCGCCCATGCCGTCGATCAGCCGCTTGGCCTTGTCCTTGGCCGCGTCGAGCCGCGACTTGTCTCCCTTGTCGTTGCCGTCCATCGTCTTCATCGACGCCGAGGCGTCGAACAGCACGATCACGCTGCGCGCCTTGCGATCGATGGCGCCGAGCGTGGGGTCGAGCGCCGCGAACAGCATGACCGCGATGATCAGCAGGATCAGCAGCAGCGATAGCAGGCGCTTGAGCTGCTTCCACAGTGCGTTGGCGTCGCGCTGATCGAGCACGCGCTGCCACAGCCGCGAGAACGGGACCTCGAAGCGGCGGCGCCGCATCTTGATGACGTACGCGCCGATCGCGAGCAGCGCCGCGCCACCGGCGACCCACGCGAACACCGCGAGCGGGATCGGCCCCAGGATACTCACCGCGCACCTCGGGGCTGCGCCCCGCTCCGCTGGCAACGCCGGCAGGGCCCCCCGCCGCGCCGCTTCGCTGCGCTCATCTCACATCGCAGCGTCGTGCGGTTCGCTTCGCTCATCGCAGGAAGCCCCCCGACCGGAAGATCTTCAGCACGAGCTGATCGAACGGAATGCCGGTGTGCGTCCGGAAGAACGGCATCGCGTACTTGGTGCAGTACGCCTCGAGCTCCTTGCAATACTTCTCGTGCTCGCGCTGGTACGCCTCGAGCAGCGACTTGGACACCGTGACCTCGCGGGTGTCGCCGGTCTCGCAGTCGACGAGCGCGAGATCGCCGTGGAGCTGCGGATCGGCTTCGCGCTGGTCGTAGACCTGGAGCACGAACGGCTCGAACTTGTTGTAGCGCAGGGTGTTGAGCCCCTGCTCGAAGCCGACCGGATCGTAGAAGTCGCTGATCACCACCGCGAGGCCGCGGCGCTTGTTCTGCGTCACGAACGTCTTCATGCACTCGGCGAGCTCGGTGTGACCGCCGATGCTGCAGGTGCGGAGGAACTCGAACACGCGGAAGATCCGGTTCTTGCCGCGCGACGGCGGCAACCGGCCGCTCAGCTTGCCAGCGAACGGGATGATCGCGACGCGGTCGAGGTTGGCCAGGCCGACGTACGACAGCGCCGCGCAGATCTGCATCGCGAAGTGCAGCTTCGGCAGCGGCGAGCCGATCGACATCGAGTCCGAGACATCCACGAGCAGGTAGATGTAGAGGTCCTCTTCTTCCTCGAACAGCCGCAGCAGCAGCTTGTCGAGCCGGCCGTACAGGTTCCAGTCGATGTAGCGAAAGTCGTCGCCGCGCGCGTAGGTCCGGTGATCGGCGAACTCGATGCCCGAGCCGACCTTGCGGGTCCGGCGCTCCGCGCGCAGGTTGCCCGCGAACACCTTGCGCGACACCAGGTCCAGGTGCTCGAGCGTCTTGAGGAACCGATCATCGAACAGCCCCGAGCGATCGTCGGCGGGGTTGACGCGCGGCCGGCCGACGGCGTCGGGCGCTCGGAGCGTGGCGGCTTGGGTGGAGCGGGCCAATGACCTAGGTCTCTTTCGTCGCCTTGAGGATCTCGGCGATGATCGCGTCGGTGCGGATGCCCTCGGCTTCGCCCTCGAAGTTCATGATCATCCGGTGGCGCAGCGCGGGCGCCGCGACGTGGCGGATATCGTCGATCGAGACCGCATAGCGGCCCTCGAGCAGCGCGCGGATCTTCGCGGCGAGGATCACCGACTGCAGGCCGCGCGGCGACGCGCCGTACCGCATGAACTGCTTGGACATCGCGGTCGACTCGGGGTTCTCCGGGTGGGTCGCGAGCACGACGCGCACGGCGTAGTCCTGGATCTGGCGGGCCAGGGGGACCTTCCTGACCAGCTCGCGCATCTCGAGGATCCGCGCCTTCTCGATCACCGCCTTGGGCTTGGGGACATCGTCGGTCGTGGTGCGGTCGATGATGGTGTGGAGGTTGGCCTTGTTGGGGTACTCGACGACGAGCTTGAAGAAGAACCGATCGAGCTGCGCCTCGGGGAGGGGGTAGGTGCCCTCCATCTCGAGCGGGTTCTGGGTCGCGAGCACGAAGAACGGCTTCTCGAGCTGATAGGTCTGCTTGGCGACCGTGACCGAGCCCTCGCTCATCGCCTCGAGCAGCGCGGACTGGGTCTTGGGCGTCGCGCGGTTGATCTCGTCGGCGAGGAGGATGTTGGCGAAGATCGGGCCCTTCTGGAACTCGAAGCGCTTGCCGCCGTGATCCTCGGTGATGACGTTCGTGCCGACGATGTCGGCCGGCATCAGGTCGGGCGTGAACTGGATGCGCGAGAAGTTGGCGTGGATGGTCTCGGCGAGGGTGCGGACCAGCATGGTCTTGCCGAGGCCGGGCACGCCCTCGAGCAGCGCGTGGCCGCCGCCGAGCAGGCACATGAGGACGCCCTCGATGATCGTCTCCTGGCCCACGATCATCGTGCCGATCTCCTCGCGCAGCCGGCGAAGATCGGTCGTGAAGTCTCCGACGGTCGATTCGACGTCGCGCATCGCAACAGCAGTGGTCATGGGGTGGTTTCCTCGGTCTTGGCGTCCGTCGCCGCGTCGCCCGTGGCTTCGGTGCTCGGGTGGATCTTGGCGAAGTAGCGCTTCACATAATACTTGTAGCTCGACGGCAGCTTCTCGGTGCGCATCACCTCTTCGACGATCTGGTGGTACTTGCCGTAGACGTCGCGGTAGCGCTGCGAGGCGAACCCCTTCTGCGCCGCCGACAGAATCGTCTCGCGGGTGCCGCCGCCGTCCTTGCCCTGCGTGCCCTGCAGGTCGTCGTCCTTGGTGTTGCCCGATTTCTGGGTCGGATCGCCGGTGAGGTTGTCGTCGTGGCCAACGCCCCACTCCTTGCCGCCTTGCTGGCCCTGACCGCCCTTGCCCGGGCCACCTTGCCCCTGGCCGCCCTGGCCGGGCTTTTGGCCCTGGCCCGGCTTCCATGCCTGGCCCTGGCCCTTCTGGCCGCGGGCGCGCTGCGCGAAGTCCTGGTTCTTGCCCTGCTTGCCGAACGGATCCTGCGGGCCCTTGTTGCCCTTCTGCTTGGCCCGCCGCATCGCTTCGCGCAGATCGTCCATCTGCGATGACATCTTCTTCTGGGTCGCCTGCTTGCGCTGATCCTGGTCGACGCGGCCGGTCTCTCGCGCGGCGTCCTTGAGCTTCTGCGAGGCCTGCTGATCGCGCTGGTCCTGACCCTGATCTTTTTGATCCTTCTGATCTTTGTCGGCTTGGGGATCCTTGGGCGGCTTCTGGAGGCTCTCGGCGGCCTTCTCCATGTCGCGGGACAGCCGCTTGAGCGCCTGGCGCTGCGCCGACTGCTCCTTGTCCTGCTCGTCCTTGTCGAGCTTCTTCAGCTCGTCCTTCTTCTTCTCGAGCTGGCGCTCGACGTCGAGCCGCTCCTGCTCGGTCTTGGCCTGGTCCTTCTTCTTCTCGAGCCGCCGGATCTCGTCCTCGAGCTTCTTCTGCTGCAGCTCCTGCTTCTTGTCCTGCTGCTTGTCCTTTTGCTCCAGCTGCTTGGCGACCTTGTCGAGCTGCTTGGCGAGCTGATCTTTGTCCTTCTCGGATAGCTGCTTGGTGTCGAGCTTCTCCGCGAGCTTCTCGAGCTCCTTCTGCGCCTGGGCGAGGTCGTTCTTCTGCAGCGCGTCGCCGAGATCCTTGGTGACCTGATCCTTGGACAGCTGCTTGCCCATCTCGCCCAGCTGCTTGGTGAGCTCGGCCTGATCGGGCTCGGCGTTCTGGTTCATCTTGTCCTCGGCCTTGGCGAGCGCGTCGAGCAGCTGCTCCTTGGAGATCTTGCCGAGCTCGGCGTCCTTCAACAGCTGCTCGATCTGCTTGGCGAAGTCGTCGAGCTCGGGGACCTTGTCGCGCTTGGCGACCGCCCGGAGCTCGGACAGCAGCGCCTCGAGGTAGGCGCGATCGTCGGGTTCGAGCGCGACCGAGCCGGCCTTGTGATACGCGGGGTCCTTGCGATCGACCACCGTGAACGCGAGCGGCCCGATCGCGTCCTCGCCGATCCAGGCGGTCAGCGTGGTCGCCCCGATCGGCGCGCCGTCGGGGATCCGGATCGTGATCTGATCGGGCGCCCAGTCGATCACCACCGCGGGGTGCGCCTTGCCGGCGCCGAGCGTGACCATCGCGTCGCGCGGCACGTAGCCATGGAACGCGGTGCTCCTGGGGGCCGGAGACGCTTGCGTCGCGCGCGTGGCCGGAGCCGCCGCGGTCGGTGACACCGGGTCCGTCGCGGTCGGTGATGCCGGAGCCGTCGCGGCCGGTGACGCCGGATCTGCCGCGGTCGGTGATGCCGGGTCCGTCGCGGCCGGTGACGCCGGATCTGCCGCAGTCGGTGACGCCGGATCTGCCGCGGTCGGTGGTGCCGTCGCTGCGGCAGGAGCGGTCGCCGCGGCCGGAACATTGGGCGTGCCGAGCGACGTGCGGGCGGGCAGGCCGGCCATCGGCGCCGCGAGCCCGGTCATCAGGTGCTGGCCCTTGAGCACCACCTCGTCACCTGCGGCGGCGTGGTCGGGATCGACGCGATACAGGTGGGGCGCTCGATCCTCGGTCGGCAAGGCGAGGCCGGCGGCGAGCGCCGAGATCACCAGGAAGCCGATCGCGCCGCGCAGATCGGCGGGCGCCGCGAACGGCGTCGCCCGCTTGACGTCGGCGCGCGGCACGGCGCGCACTCCATCGCGGATCGCCGCGAGCATCAACTCGTGGGTCTCGTCGGTCGCGTCGCCCGCGACGGCGCCCGTCCGGGTGAACGCGATCGCGGTCGACAGCCGGTCCGCCAGGTTCGACGCACGGTCGATCCGCCGTGCGATCCGCTCGTCGTCGATCCGGCGCGACGCCTTGATCAGCGCGCCGGCCGCGACGATCGCCCCGGCCCCGATCAGCAGCACGACGCTCGTCGATCCGCCGATCGCCTCGATGCGGCGCAGGAAGATTACAGCGAGGGCGGCTGCGGCGGCCAAGATCGACGCGGTCGTCGCCCCTTCGAGGGCCCACTGTCCGCGGATCCGCCGCCGCGCTCTGCCGATCAGCCGCTGGATCGCCGACGTATCAGTAGCTTGCACGGTGGGCTCCTACGCGATGGGCGTCCGGTGCCCCATCAGTCGTCCAACGGTAACGGTAGAGGATAGCATCAACATTCCACGTGCCACGCCAAGTTGCGGGGTCTAACTCAGCCCGGACCCAGCGGGACCGCTTCCCATGCGACACGTGCCGGGCGCGATCGGTTGCCGCTGGGCGCCGCTCAGGCGCGGGGGAAGCCGGCGAACACATAGCCGCGGTCGAGGCCGTCGTCGATCAGGCGGATCGCGCAGTTGTTCGGGTTGGTCTCGGCCTCGAACCACTCGGGCGACAGGTGGCACCACATCATGACGAACGCGCGCAGCGTGACGCCGTGGCAGATCACCACGATGTCGCGGATGCCGTGCTCGGTGGCGTCGCGGTGGAACGTGCCGAACGCCTGGTGGATCCGCTTGGCGACGTCGAACCGGCTCTCGCCCTGTGGCATCCGCGCCCAGAACCGGCCGCCGAACCGGCGCTGCATGTCGTAGTAGCCGAACTCGCGCGGGAACCGCGCGGTCAGCTCGTCCTCGGCGACGCCGTCGAACAGGCCGAACTGCTGCTCGCACAAAAGGATGTGCTCGACGCGATCGGTGATCCAGCCGCGCGCGGTCTCGACGACGGCGTCCGCGGTCTGCCGTGTCCGCTGGTAGGGGCTGGCCCACAGCCGAACGTGCGGGCGCGCGCCCCGGATCTCGCGCTCGAGGTAGTCGGCGACCAGGGCGCCGGCCTGGCGCGCCTGGTCGTGGCCGCGGTCGGACAACGGGACCGCGTGGTCCGGGGTGGTCGCGTGCACCCGCGGGTCGACGTTGCCGAGCGACTCACCGTGCCGGACCAGCAGGATGCGCATGCAGCAGTGTAGTGCACCCAGCGCGGCCCCGCGTGGCGGTCGCCTCGATCGGAGCGCGCACCGCGGTCCGGCAGTGCCGGCGGTTACAGCCAGAACGCGGCGAGCGAGAACTTGTTGCTCGTGGTGTCGATCACCTCGTAGCTGTCGCGGCCGCGCTGGGTCGGCAGCAGCGCGCGCACGCTGGAGATCCGGCTCGCCTCGGTGATCACGAAGTAGCGGCGGCCGAGCGGGGCGCGCGTGCGGTCGTTGATGTACTTGGTGAGCTCGGCGTTGTCGGTCTTGACGAACGCGGTCTTCATCTCGGGCGGATATCCCCAGATCTCGTCGCCGGACCAGAAGTTCTCGCCGCGCCAGTACAGCTGCCACGCCAGCAGCCGATCGGCATCGACGACGCGCACGGGCGGGCGGCCGCGCGGCCCGGCGCGACCGCGGGCGATCAGCGGCTCGAGCTTGGCGCGCTCGCCCGGCGCGAACGCGACCTCGACACCGTGATCGGTGATCTTCGTCGTGGTGCCGATCAGCGACAGCTCTTGCTCCATCATCCGCTCGTCGGCGGCCTTGTTGATCTGGATCTTGAGCGTCATCGGCTGGCCGATCTGGAGCGCGTCGGGCACGTGGGTCTCGAACGCCCAGGTGTTGCCGGTGGCGTTCCAATCGTCGTAGAGCTCGCCCAGCCCGAAGTAGATCCGCTTCTGGCCGTAGATCGTGCGCTGCTCGTAGTAGGTGGTGACCGCATCGCCCATCCCCCAGTGGGTGCCGGCGAGCGGCATGTAGACCTGGAGTGACCAGACGCAGGTGGCGAGCCCCGCGATGCCGAGGCACAGGATCCCGAAGCGTCGCCACGGCATCGCGGCCACCGCGATCGCGGCCGCCGAGATCGCGCCGAGCGCGAGAAAGCCGTCCGACGGATCGATCAGCCACGGCTCGGCGGTCGGCCACGGCCGGTCGTAGCGAAACACGAACATCTCGATCCAGCGCTCGGGCTCGTGCATCAGATCGCGGCAGATCAAGAGCACGATCGCGACGCCGAGCGCCGCGTACAGCGGATGGAGCCGCTCGCGCCGCGCCGCGAGGTCGTCGAGGAAGAACGCGACGAGGATGCCGAGCGCCGGGATCGCCGGCAGGATGTAGTGGTGGAACTTGGTCTGGACCAGCGAGAAGAACGCGACCGAGCCGATCGCCCACAGCGCGACCATGAAGCGGACCCTGCCCTCGCGCGTGTCGCTGCGCGCGCGGACCAGCGCGCTGCCGATCGCCGCCGGCAGCAGGGCGGCCCACAGCCACATGCCGTGGCCGATCTGCGAGCTGTAGTACTCGAACGTGCCGGGCGAGTTATCGACGCCGACCGCGGCGCGGTTGAGGATGTGCGTGAACAGGTACTCGTCGATGAACCGCAGGCCGTCCTTCAGGTACATCGCGAGGTGCCACGGCAGGAACGTCACGATCATGAGCAGCAGGCCGCGCTTGAGCTCGAACGCGCCGTCGTAGAACGCGCGCCAGCGATTTCGCAGCACGACGTGGAACACGCCGACCGCGCCGACGACCGCGAGGCCGGGCGGGCCCTTGGCCAGCACGCTCACGCCGAGCAGCGAGTAGCACCCCAGCAGGTAGAGCTGTCGCATCGTCGTGATCGGCGCCATCGCCAGCGCGCGATCGGCGAGCGTCGCGGTGACGCGCCAGGCATCGCCCAGCCCTTGCCGGGAGGCAGTCGGCCGAGCGGCCAGCACCGCGCGGCCGAGCCACGCCCCGAACACGAGGACCGCGCGGATCGCGTAGCGATCAGCGGCGTGGCGATCCCAGGGCCGCAGGATGTCCTCGACGATGTGCGACCACCGCGATTGGCCGGGGCGCCGCCGCGGCATCGGCTCGTTGACGATGGCCGCCACGATGCCGCCGACCAGCAGCATCGGGAGCCGCAGGATCAGCCAGCCGTTGCGGGACAGCCCGCCGAGCATCAGGAACATCATCGCGGGCAGCCACAGCGCCGGGCTGGGCCGCGCGCCGCGTACCGCGAGCTGCGGCGACATCACGAAGTACTGCGCGTAGTACAGCGCCTGGATCACCACGAAGCCGCCGGCCAGTCCGAGCACGACGTGCCGCGCGTCCCAGTCGAACGTCCGGCGGCCGATCCGGACGTTGCCGAGCGCGGTGATCGGGCGGTCGCCGTCTTCGACGGCCATCGTGAACAGCGCGAGCGCACCCATCACGCACGCCACCAGCGGCATGTCCGGAATCCCCTGGCGCGCGACCAGGCAGAAGAACGGGCACGTTCCCACGACCAGCAGCGCGAGCCACGCGAGCCGGCGGTTGACCAGGCGCGCGAGCATCCACCACATCAGCGATAGCCCGCACACCGCACAGGCGACGAACGGCAGCCGGATCCCGAGCATCGTGCGCACGTCGTGCACCATCTCGCCCGAGTACCCGCCATCGGCGGCGATCCCGACGGCGCGCATCCCGCCGGCCATCAGCCAGAACGACAGCACGGGCTTGCTGCGAAACCCCTCGCCGTCCTGCGGCCACTCGGTGTGCACCCAGTCGTGGTTCTGCAGCATCATGCGGCCGACCTCGCCGTAGTGCGTCTCCCACGGGTCGACCAGCGTGTAGCTCCACAGGCCCGGCACCAGTACCCCAAGCGAGATCACCACCACGAACGCGAGCTCGAAGCCGAGGGGGCGGGGGCGGGCGGGACGGATCGGCTCGATGTCCGCGAGCTCGGATGGCATTGCCGCAAAGCTAACACGCCGGCGCACGGCGGCTTTCGTCCGCTCCCTACTTGGGCAGCTTGGGCCGGCGCTGCGTCGATCCGCGCGCGAGGTGGGCACCGCCGTTGACGCGGTCGGGGAATCAGATCACGCTCCTGGGCAGGAGCCGATCATGCGCGATTGGAAGCTACCTCGAGACGGCGGATGCCGCTGCGGACAGCTCCGATTCCGGGTCACCGCCCCGCCGATCATCACGATGGCGTGCCACTGCACGGGCTGCCAGCGGATGACCGCCAGCGCCTACTCGCTCAGCGCGGCCATCCCGGCCGCAGCGTTCTCGGTCACCCAGGGCGAGCCGGTCATCGGTGGGCTCCACGGTCCCTCGCAACACTACTTTTGCGGCCACTGCATGAGCTGGCTGTTCACGCGGCCCGAGGGCCTCGACTTCTTCGTCAATGTGCGCACCACGATGCTGGACGATCCCAGCGGGTTCGAGCCGTTCGTCGAGACCTGGACCCGCGAGAAGCTGCCGTGGGTCACCGTGCCCGCGGTCCACCGCTATGACCAGCTGCCGCCCGTCGAGGACTACGACGGGCTGGCAAAGGCATTCGCGGCGCGCCCGTGACGGGGACGGGGTCTCTTTTGGCTCGCTCCCGTACGAGATGTCGCCGGTGATCGATCGCCCCTTGGCAGAGGAGGTGCTGCGCGATGTGATCGCGGCGTGCGATCCGGCCGCTCGGGTGCGCGACGCGCTGGCGGAGCCGCTGGTCGCCGCGCGGCTCGCCGGCCGGCGCCGCTTCGCGGTCGCGATCGGCAAGGCCGCACTCGCGATGGCGCGCGGGGCCGGCGAGGTGGTGGCCGGGGTCGCCGTGGTCCCGCGCGGCGGGGCCGGCGAGCTGCCTCGCGGCTGGACGGTCCTCGAGGCGACCCACCCCGAGCCCGACGCCTCGAGCGTGGCGGCCGGGCGCGCGGTCCAAGCGCTGGTCGCGTCCGCGGGCGCCGCCGACGTGGTCCTGGCGCTGATGTCCGGCGGCGCGTCGGCGCTCGCGGAGGTCCCCGTGGTCGCGCTCGACGAGCTCGTGGCGACCGTGCGGGCCGTGATGGCGGCGGGAGCGGTGATCGACGAGATCAACGCCGTCCGCGGGGCGCTGTCGGCGATCAAGGGTGGCCAGCTCGCGCTCGCCTCGGCGGCGTCGATCGTCACGCTGGCGGTCAGCGACGTGATCGGGGATCCGCTCGCCGTGATCGGCTCGGGCCCCACGATCGGCCCGTGGCTGGCGTCGCCGGGCGACGCGGTCGACGATGGTGCGGCGACCCGGCGGCCGCGGGCGCGCGCGGTCCTCGAGCGCTACGGCGTCGCCGTGCCTCCCGCCCTCGCCGGCCGGTTGCCGGCCGCAGAGGCGACGCGATCGGATCACGCCGCGGTGATCGCCCCGATGGCGAGCGCGGCCCGCGCGGCGATCCAGGCGCTCGCGACGCGCGGAATCGCCGCCACCCTCGTCGAGGCGCCGCTGTCAGGTGACGTGGAGGCGGTCGCGGCGGCGCTGGCGGGCGAGCCCGCCGGCGAGCCGTTGGTCGCGTGGGGGGAGCCCACGCTGCGGGTCCCGGCGATCCACGGCGCGGGCGGCCGCGCCCAGCACCTCGCGCTGGTCCTGGCGCGCTGGCTGCGCGGCACCCCGCGCACCGCGTTCGTCGTCGGAACGGACGGGATCGACGGTCCACCGCCCCCGGGCCGGCCGTCGCCTGCGGGCGCGTGGGTCGACGGCGCAACCTGGGACGCGATCATCGCCGCGGGCCACGATCCGGCCGCCGCGCTCGCCCGCTGTGACGCCGGAACCGCGCTCGCCGCCGCCGGCGCGCTGGTCGTGACCGGCCCGAGCGGGATCAACCACGCCGATCTGGTGATCCTGGGCTGAAGAGGTGTCGAACAATGCCGTTGCGGCGTTATCGCGAGGCAAGCCCACGTTCTGTCGGGCCGCCGGATTCTTGTTCGACGGGGGTGGCCAGGCGCCGCGCGGCAGGTGCTATATGGGGGCGTGGTGTGGACCACGCTCGCCGTGCTCGACTGGACGACCCAGCGCTTCTCGGAAGCCGGGATCGCCGCGGCGCGACTCGAGGCCCAGCTGCTGCTGGCGCACGTGCTCGGGTGCACCCGCATGCAGTTGTATACCGGCTTCGATAAGCCGCTCGGCGAGCCCGAGCTGGCGAGCTACCGCGGGCTGATCAAGCGCCGGCTCGCCGGTGAGTCGGTGAGCTACCTGGTCGGCGAGACCGAGTTCTGGGGCCTGCCGTTCTACGTCGACGCGTCGGTGCTGGTGCCGCGGCCCGACACCGAGACCGTCATCGAGGTCGCCCGCGTGGTGCGTCCCGATCGCGCGGCGGCGTGCCGCATCCTCGATCTGTGCACCGGCTCGGGCGTGATCGCGGTGAGCCTGGCCCGGGAATATCCCGCCGCCGAGGTCGTCGCGACCGAGATCTCGCCGGCCGCCGCGGCGATGGCGCGCCGAAACGCAGAGCGCAACGGCGTCGCCGACCGGGTGACGGTGCGTGAAGGTGACCTGTTCGCGCCGGTCCACGGCGAGCGGTTCGAGCTGATCGCGTCGAATCCGCCGTACATCGCGTCGGCCGTGATCCCGACCTTGTCGGCCGAGGTCCGCCGCGAGCCGATGATCGCGCTCGATGGCGGCCGCGACGGCCTCGGGTTCTACGATCGGATCTGCGCGCAGGCCCGCGAGCACCTGGCGCCGGGCGGCGTCTTGCTCGTCGAGCACGGCTACGATCAGGCCGACGCGGTGCGGGCCCGGTTTGCGGCGGCCGGGTTCACCGGTATCGCGCTCGTCCACGACCTCGGCAAGAATCCCCGCGTCACCTGGGGCATCGCCTGACCTGACGCCGGGATCGCGACGGCGGTTCATCGTCGACGAATCGCTTCATCGATCGTTCACGGATCGTTCATCGATCTACGTCACGCGCGGCACCCGCGCGCCACCGCCGGACGGGCGGCTTGTGTAGGATGCCGTGTGCGTCGAATCGTGATCGCCTGCCTTGCGCTCGCAGGCGCTGCACGCGCGTACGCCCAGGTCCCGGGGCCGCCCGACCCGAGCACGCCGGGCGCACCGGGTCCCGCCGCGCCGCCGCCTTCCGGCCCCGCGAGCCCCGCGCCTCCGGGACCGGCGAACCCCGCGCTCCCCATCCCGCAACCACCGCCGCCGGCCGCCCCCAAGCAGCCGCCGAGACCGAGCGAGGCTGCCCAGCTCGATCGCGAGCTCGCCGAGGAGCAGTGCGCCGCCCACGCCCCGCGCTGCGACTGGGTCGCCACGCTATCGAGCCTCGAGCGCGCCAGCTTGGTCCGCGCGCTGACCGCGCGTGGCTACGAGCTCGATCCCGCGCCGTGGGGCAAGGTCATCGCCGCGGTCCGTGTCTACAACGAGGACGTGTTCGCAGAGCCCACGCCGCTGCGCGAGCTGCTCAACTATTTTCACATCACCACCAAGGAGTCGGCGATCCGCGCCGAGGCGGTGGTGTCGGCCGGCGAGCGCTGGGACCAGCCGCGGATCGACGAGACCGCCCGCCGGCTGCGCGATCCGCTGTGGACCTCGGTGGTCGCGGTCGTTCCGGTCAAGGCGCAGGCCCCCGGCACGGTCGACGTCCTGATCGTGACCCGCGATATCTGGAGCCTGCGGCTCAACACGCAGTACACGTTCCAGCAGGGCAAGCTGACCAACCTGTCGATGTCGCTGTCCGAGAACAACTTCCTCGGCAAGCGCGACCTGCTGGCGGCGGCGCTCACGATGGACCAGGGCGCGATCGCGGTCGGCCCGCTGTTCATCGACAAGAACCTGTTCGGCGAGCACCTCGATCTGCGCGCGCAGGTCAACGAGATCATCACGCGCGATGACCTGACGTTGCACAGCAAGATCCATACGGAGGGCACCACGAGCTCGTTCTCGCTGACCCGGCCGCTGTGGTCGCTCGCGAGCGAGTGGGCGGCTGGCGCGTCGTTCAGCCATCGCTTCGCGATCGATCGCCAGTACCGCAACATCGCGCTCGACACGTACAAGTACGAGGACCCGGGCACGGGGGCGATCACGTCGTTCGATCGCCAGTACGCGGTGCGGCGATGGAGCGCGAGCGCGTACGCGACCCGCCAGTGGGGCGACGGGCTCAAGCAGCAGCTCTCGGTCGGGCACACCGTCGACAGCGTCCGGGCGAGGCCGCTCGACGACTTCACTGGCGACGCCGACCAGCGCGCGGCGTTCATCGCTGCGGTGTTGCCGCCCCCGGAGGTCACGTCCGCGCCGTTCGTCGAGTACGTGCTGTTCACGCCGCGCTACCGGACCCTGCGCAACGTGGCGACGTTCGCGCTCGCCGAGGATCTGCGCACCGGGCCGGACCTCGACGTCGTGCTGAGCTTCGGGCTCACGCCGCTGGGGTCGGACAAGAATTTCCAGCGGCTCAGCTCCGCCGCCGGCTGGACGATCCCATGGACGCGCGACGGGTTCGTGCGCGTCGCGACCGGCCTCGGCAGCCGCTACCAGGAGGGCGAGCTGATCAACAACAACGCGACGTGGTCGGTGCGCGCGGCGGCGCCGCCGCTGGCCGGGTTGGTGCGATTCGTGGCGCAAACGTCACTATCGACGCGCTGGGACAACAGGCAGAGGACATTCTTCACGATCGGCTCGGACACCGGCCTGCGCGGCTTCGGGATCAACGAGTTCAGCGGCCAGCGCTACGCCGACTTCCAGCTCGAGGCGCGCAGCGCGCCGTATCCGCTGTGGGTGCTGCGGCTCGGCGCGGTCGCGTTCTATGATCTCGGCGGCGCCGCCGATTCGCTCGCGCAGCTCGAGCTGCACCAGGATGCTGGCCTGGGGATCCGCATGCTGATTCCCCAGCTCTCGGCCCAGCTCTGGAAGTTCGATTTCGCGATCCCGTTCGACGGTGCGAACCAAGGCCGGCTGCGGTTCCTCGCCGGATTCGGATCGGAGTTCTAGCGCCGGCGATGAGCCGGGGCGAGCACGCCCACCATCAGGCGCTGACCGGCGGTCGCGCCGTGCGTGTGGGCGCCGAGGCACGCCGTGACCCGGCTGCGCTCGAGGGCGCTCGGCGGGTGATCCGCCCACATCGGCGCGAGACCGAGGCTGCCGGTGAACCGGTACGGCGTGCCGTCGCTGGCGACCGCGGTGACCGCCGCGCCCGCGGGCAGCGCGCACGACACGACCTGCGATAGCACCTCGCGGCCCTCCGCGGTGGCGACCAGCTGGAGCTTGGGCAGTGAGCTACCGTTCAGGCTGTGGCGATCGAGCGCACGGTCGAACCCAGGCCGCGGACCGCGTGCGAGCGCAGGCGCTGCGGCCTCCGGGGCGACATCCGGGGTGCCGCTACATCCGGCGACCATCACAGCGGCGAGCAGCGCTAGCGTTTTGATCTCGGTCACGACGGATGAATCGGCCGGCACGCGTCGACGATCAGGCGTGCAACGGGTAACGCACAAGCTAGGTGGGGGTCGCGCGGGGTACGCTCTGCGGCTGCGTCTGCGCCCGGAACCGCAGCACCAGGTAGGTCGCTGTGACGGAGAGCCCTGCCGACAGCCCCCACCAGAGCCCAGGTGCACCCATACCGGCGCCAAACGCGAGCGCCAGCGAGATCGCGAGGCCGATCCCGTAGTGGCCGACGACGTTGCCGATGAACGTGGCGCGGGTGTCGCCGATCCCGCGCAGCGCGCCCGCCGCGATCGCCTGCGCGCCGTCGGACAGCTGGAACAGCGCGGCGATCTGGAGCAGCGGGATCGTCGCGGCGATCACGGCCGGCTGGTCGGTGAACAGCGCCGCGAGCGCGCCGGGCACGACGACAAACACGGCGGCGAAGCACGACGTGATCGCGATGCCGATCTTGAGGCCGAGGATGCCTCGGCGACGCGCCAGCGCGCGGTCGCCCGCACCGATGGCGTGCCCGACCCGCACGCTGGTGGCCGAGCCGATGCCGACGGCGACCGAGAACGTGAAGCTCGCCAGGTTGAGCGCGACCGAGTGCGCCCCCGCCGGAATTTTTCCGAGCCGCGCGGCGAGCACGGTCGAGACCCCGAAGATGCCGATCTCCGCGAACATCTGACCGCTGATCGGGATCCCGTAGTGCATGATCTCGGCGAGATCGCGGCGCGTGGACGCCGGCCGCGGGGCGTTGCCGTCGATCGCGCGGACGCCCGCGAAGTAGATCGCGACCAGCGCGAGTTGCACGCTGACCGTCGCGATCGCCGCGCCCGCGATGCCGAGCGCGGGGATCGGGCCGGCGCCGTAGATCAGCACGATGTCGAGCAGCGCGTTGGCGACGTTGCCGGCGATCATCGCGATGATGAGCGGCCGCGTGACGTTGCGGGCCGCGAGATAGGACCGCAGCGCGATCGAGACCAGGAACGGCACCATCCCGAACGCGCGCAGATCGACGTAGACCCGCGCGTCGTTCGCGACGTCGGCGGGCACCCCGGCGAGCCCGAGGATCAACGGCGTGGCGAGCACGACCAGCGTGCACGCGAGGCCGGTCAGGATCGCCAGGCGCAGGCCGCCACCGAGGGCGCGGCGGGCATCGTCGTGGCGTCCGCCACCGATCGCCTGCGGCAGCACGGTGTCGAGGCCCATGACGACCCCCCAGCCGAGCGAGGAGCTCACGAACAGCAGGTTGTTGCCAACGCCCGCCGCCGCCAGCGCGACGTCGTCGTAGCGACCGAGCATCGCCGCATCGACCATCCCCATGAGCTGGAACCCGATCTGCTGCGCGGCCAGCGGGATCGCGAGCCGGACCTGCGCCGAGAGCTCGCTTGGCCCTGGTTGGCTCACGGGAACGCGCGCGGCGTCATCGGTGCGTTCGCGAACGTCAGGTTCTTCGCGATGAGCTTGGCGAGCTCGAGCCGGCGGGCCGCGTCTTTTCCCACGACGCGGACGTAGCACGGCGCATCGTCATCGATGAACAGCAGGCCCTGGCCGTGATGATCGAGTGCCTTTGCGCCGACGAAGACCTCGACCGCCGGGCCGGGGGCGCGGACCTCGATGCCGGCGTCGGTCGGCTTGATGCCGGCATCGACCATCGCCTCGTAGCGCTGGACCAGCTCGCGGCTGGTCGTCCGGTACTGTGCGAACAGCGCGTCGGCACGCTGCTTCATGCCGTCGCGACAGTCGAGGTCGAACGTCCACAGCTCGGGCTCGCGTGCCTGGACCTCGTAGTTGCACGGGCGCGGCACGCCCCGCGGGACCGACGCCGGGGTATCGATCGGCTTGACCTTGCCACCGAGCAGCTCGCCGAGCACGTCGAGGGGCGCGACGCTGTCGCACCGCCATGCGTCGGGATAGATCCCGGCGAGCGGGCGCGGCACCGCCGTGTCTTTGGGGTCAGCGGCCCCGGCGCCTTCGTCCTTGCACGCGGCAAGCACGACCAAGACCAGCATGATACGACGCATCGGACGGGCGACGGTAGCGCGACGCCGCGTGCGGCTCAATGTACGCGGCCGCTTCCAGCGTCTCGATCAGTCCGACGCAGCGACGCGCGTGGTCGCATCGAACACGAGGCGCAACTCGGCGACCTCCGAGATCGCTTCCGCCAGCGCGAGCAGCGGCGCCGATCGACGCGCCTCGTCGAGATGAATCGTCCCGCCGAGCCGGCGTTCGACGTAGGCGACGTACATGCCGCCGCGCGCGGCCACCACGACCGCGCGGAGATGGAACAGCGGGATCGCGGCCCGGCGGCGTATGCCCAGGATGCGTTGCTCGCTGCGCAGCAGACCCTCCTCACGGTCGAACACCAACCTGCGACGCAGCGTCGCGAGCAGGAGGCCTGCGCCGGTCACGACCACGCCAGCGAGCGTGGCCCACAGCGGACCAAGCCAGAGAAGATAGCCACCACCTGCCGCGATCCCCCAGCCGGTCCATGCCGTGGCTCGGGTCAGATCAAGCTCGACACGCGAGCTGCTTCGCGTCCGGATCTGTACCGAGCCGAGCCAGTCGAGCACCTCCGCAGCGTACGGCGTTCGGCGGGATTCGGCTAGGGCGCATCGGCGGGGCCGGGCTACCCCGTGTCGCCGCCGCCGTCCGAGACGCCACCGCCATCACCGCCGCCCTCCGACGGAGGTGCGCCACTACCACCGCCATCACCGCCGGGACCTTGGGTACGAAACTCACGCTGACGGCCGCCGCGACCACGCCTGCGGCGACGCCGGCGTTTACGCATCGGCTGGCCATCGGGGCCCAGGACGATCGGTCCACTGCCACCACCCACCGGTGCAAAGAAGCTGACCGGCGCATCGCCGTTACCACCGGGGTTCGAAGGGGGGCCGCCATTGCTGTTGGGCGCACCGCCGGATTGACCCTGCATGGGAGCGCCGTCTCCAGGACGCCGGCGCCGGCGCCGGCGCCGGCGCCGTTCGCCCGGCGCGCCGTTCGCACCGGGGCCGCCCGCGTCACCGGGCGCACCCTGCCACGGCTGGGGAGGCCGCGGAACATCGGGCCGAGGTCCCGATCCGCTCCCACCGCCACCGCGGCTGTCGAAGCGCGGACCGTCGGAGCGGAAGCCATTTCCACCGCTGCCGCCGCGCTCCCATCGGCGGATCTTCTTGCCTCGGCGCTGCGGCCGACCGACCCCCGCGTCGTTGGGATTGGCCGACGCCACCGGCGCCATGGCGATCCGCATCGGGCCGCGAACGTACTCGATGACCGGACCGCCGCCGCCGCCCGACATCCGACGCGACGACGGCTCGCTCGGTGCACCGGTCGACAGCACCGGCGTGGTGAACGCGCTCTTGGGCGGCAGCATGGCGCGCCGCTTGCGGCGGCGCCTCCGCCGACGGCGCCTCGCTTCGGCGGCGCTGGCGGACGGCGTATCTAGCAGCTGGTCGGGGCGCAGCTTGGGCAGCTTGGGGACTCGCTTGCGTGCGAGCACCGTGATCTCGCCGGGGCCTTCGACGCCTTCTTCGGCGAGCTCGGCGGCGGTCTTGTCGATGACCTCGTAGTCGTCATCGTCGTCATCCTCGTCGTCGTCATCCTCGTCGTCGTCGTCATCCTCGTCGTCGTCGTCCTCGTCGTCCTCGCCTTCCGCGAGCTCGCCGTCGTCACCGTCGTCGTCATCGTCCTCGAGATCGTCGTCGTCATCGTCCTCGAGATCGTCATCGTCCTCGAGATCGTCGTCGTCCTCGAGCTCATCGCCGGGGACGGGGACGCCGGAGCGCGCGACCAGCGGATCCGCCGCGTGGCCGTTGCTGCCGACCGATCCACCCGCGCCATCGACCGCGCTCGGCGCGTTCGGCGATGCCACCGCCGATGGGGCAGGGACCGGCACCGAGCCGGAGCCCGGGGGCGCAACCGACGCCGCAACCGGGGCGGCGCCGGCCGCGGTGCGGCGGAGCACCGTGGGTCCTGTCTTGGGCGGCGGCACGACGGCGACCGGCGCGGCCACCGCCGGTTGATCGATCCGCACGACGCGCGCGCGGATCTCGCGGCGCGGCTTGGGCTCGACGGGCTCTTCGTCGAGCAGCCGGGTCAGCGACGCGCCGAGCCGGCTGGCCTCGCTGGACGCGGCGAGCGCGGCTTCGCGCGACCGCAGGCAGTTGTCGCAGCGCCCGCACTTGGGGGGATCGACCTCGCCGAGGTACTCGAGGATCACCTGGTTGCGACAACCCGGCGCCTTGACGTACGCGAGCAGCGAGTCGAGGCGCTTGCGATCGGCGATCCGCCGGGCCTCGTACTGCCGCGCGCGATCCATGAGCTCGCCGCGCTCGGGCGGCGGATCGGCGACTAAGTACAGCCCGCCTTCGCGCTCGGTGACGAACTGCTCGTCCTTGAGCAGCGACAGCACGGTGCGCGTGCGTTGCTGACCCACCCCTGACGACATCGCGATGTTCACGACGGTCGGTGGCGAATCCTCCGCGGCCCTGCCACCGGCGCGGTGCAGATCGGTGAACGCCTCGAGCGCGTCGAACACCTGGAGCACCTGGCGCTTGGTCGGGTACGTCCCCGACAAGAAGTATTCCTGGATGGCGACGTCGTCGGGCGAGAACAGCAGCACGCAGCGCGCGGGCTTGCCATCGCGCCCGCCGCGGCCGGCTTCCTGCGCGTACGCCTCGAGCGAGCCCGGCACGTGATAGTGCAACACGTTGCGGATGTTCGACTTATCGACGCCGAGACCGAACGCATTGGTCGCGACCATGATGAGGTCCGACGCGGGGTCCATGAACCGGACCTGACTGTCGTCGCGCTCGCGCTTGTTCATCCGGCCGTGATACCGAGACACCGGCACGCCCCACCGGGTCAGCGCCTCGTACAGCTCCTCGACCTTCTTGACGGTCGCGCAGTACACGATGCCCGGCTTCGGCAGCTTCTTCAGCAGCGTGACGAGCGTCTTCATCTTCTCGGTTTCGTCGCCGAAGACGATCACCTCGTAGTGAAGGTTGGGACGGTCGAACGTCGTGGTGACGGTCGCCGCGCCCTCGATGCCGAGCTGGAACAGGATGTCGTCGCGCACGTGCGGCGGCGCGGTCGCGGTGGTCGCGAGCACCGGCGGGCGGCCGACATCTTCGAGCGCCTTGCGCAGCGACAGGTACGCGGGCCGGAAGTCGTGGCCCCACTGCGAGACGCAGTGCGCTTCATCGACGACGAACCGCGACACCCCGACACCGCCGCAGGCCTCGCGGAGGAACACCCGGAACTCGGGGTCCGCCATGCGCTCGGGCGTGGTGAGCAGCAACTTGCCGCCGGGCGAGCGGATCATCGCGTCGACCTCGCGGCGCTGCTTGACCGTCAGCGTCGAGTCGATCTTGCAGGCGGAGACACCCTTGGCGACCATCTTGTCGAGCTGATCCTTGATCAGCGCGATCAGCGGGCTGACCACGACGGTCACGCCAGGGACGACCATCGAGGTCAGCTGGTAGAGCAGCGACTTGCCGCTGCCGGTCGGCATCACCGCGAGGAGATCCTCGTTGGCGAGCAGGTGCCCGAACGCCTCGGCCTGACCCGGCCGGAAGGTCTTGATGCCCAGCGTTTGCTGCCCGATCCCGAGCAGCGCGCCGACCTTGGGTGGCAGGCCCTCGGCCTCGGGTGGAATCGGACCTTCGAGCGTGTACACCGGACGAGGCGGGACGAACGGTGGCGATAGTAGTGGCAATTGTGCCGCAGCGTCTGCGGCCTTTCGGCCACGAGGCTTCTTCGCAGGCACGGGTAGTTCCTTGACCTCGGCGAGGGCCGCGACGTCGCGGTCACCGGTTCTCGGCATCACACGCGACTGCGCGTCGGCGGTCGCCACGACGGGCGCTGCGGCGCGGACCACCGCCGGGGGTGGCGCCGCTGCGGCGCGGGTCGCCTGCGGAGCGGCGGCGGCGAACAGCTCGGCTTGGCGTTCTACTTCCTTGGCAGCGGCAGCGGCGGCGGCGCGCGCGAGGCGCTGGAGTGCTTCGTCGAAGGTCTCCAGCTTGCGGCCGTCGCTCGAGCCAAACAGGCCGGGGTCGGCGCCGCGGGCGGAGGAACGCGAGATCGGTGCGGGTGGTTTTCCCAAAGGTTCTCGTCTGTGTCCGTTGCTGGCTTCGCGGTCGCTACTTCGAGGCGCGGCGCGCGAAGCTCGTTCGGGGGCTTTCGGGGGGCGTCCGGGAGGCGCTGGGCGACGTGCCGTGCGCTTGGCCTTTGACGCTGTAGTGGTACGAGCCGATCCACCCGCGGTGCGGGAAGCAGGCTCTTTCTTCTTGGTCAGTCGTGGACGTTTAGTCGGGGACATCCAATGTCCTTCTTCACTCTCACCGCCACTCAGCAGGATGTAGATCCCAACCGGAGGCCGCGACCCGGAGCATCCTTAACTAGGACCGCTCCGCGTGGGGTAATCATCAGCATACCCCGCGCACCGGTGCAAGGCCCAAGGAGAAGATCCGCGCCGAACTGCGTGATATCACCACGACCATGGGCAGTGACCGGCCGGTTCGGGAAGCCGAAAACCGCCTCGAGAGGTTCAATACGGATCGCGAGCGCCTGCTCGCGGAGGTCGAACGCCGGGTCGTCGCACGCAAGGTCGTCGACGGACATGCCGGCGGCGACGCCTCGCTGGAGTACGTCCTCAACGACGTGGCCTACTGCGAGATTCGCCGGCTCGAGGCAACAAACGGAAAGTCTGGGGCGATCGAGCGCTGGCGCGACCTGTCTCGCCGGTTGCTCGCGATGACCGAGGCCGACAAGCAGGAAGCGCTGCGCGCGCTGGTGCGGCACTACGGCCGCGACGTCGTCGGCAACTTCGATCCGCGGGTCTACCGGTTCGTGACCGGCGTCGCGCCGTCGCTGCTCGGCTTCGTGTTCTCGCCGGTCGGTAGCCTGCGCGAGGGCGTGCAGGCGATCAGCAACCTCGACGCGCGGATCCACGCCGACGGCGAGATCGCCGTCGCGCGGACCTGCGCCGAGCGCGGGACCATCATCGTGACGCCGACGCACTCGTCGAACATGGACTCGCTGGCGATCGGTCTGGGCCTGTTGCGCGCGGGGCTGCCACCGACGACGTACGGCGCCGGCAAGAACCTGTTCACCAACCCGTTCATCTCGTACTTCATGCGCAACCTGGGTGCGTATCGCGTCGACCGCCGGCTGAAGTTCGAGCTCTACAAGGATGTGCTCAAGGAGTATTCGACCGTGCTGCTCGAGCACGGATATCACTCGCTGTTCTTCCCTGGCGGCACCCGCTGCCGGTCCAACGTCATCGAGAAGAACTTGAAGCTCGGGCTGCTCGGTACCTCGGTGACCGCGTACAAGAACGCGGTCCGCGACGGCGCGCCCCACAAGCGGCTGTACATCGTGCCCGTGACGATCAACTACCGGCTGGTGCTCGAGGCCGAGACCCTGATCGACGACTACCTCGCCGAGACCGGCAAGCACCGCTACATCATCACCGACGACGAATTCTCCCGGATCGGTCGACTCCTCGAGTTCTTCCGCAAGATCGTCGCGCACGAAGGCTCGGTGATCGTGCGGTTCGGTCGGCCGCTCGATCCGTTCGGCAACGAGGTGACCGACGAAGGCGAATCGATCGATCGCCAGGGCCGCGTCGTCGATCCGGCGAGCTTCGTGCGCGGCGCCGACGGCGAGGTCAGCGATGACGATCAGCGCGACGCCGAGTACACGCGCGCGCTCGGCCGCCGGCTCGCCGCCGCGTACCCACGGCTGACCGCGTTTCACGCGACCCACCTGGTCGCCCGTGTGGTCTACGACGCGATCGCGCGCTCCGCCGGGACGCGCGACATCTACCGGTTGATCCGGGTGCCGCCGCCGAAGCTCACCGCCGACATCGACACCGTGGTCGAGCAGCTCGGACGGCTGCGCGCGCGGCTCGCCGAGACGCCGGCGTGGGGGGCGGAGCATCCGATGCTCGTGTCGCAGGCGGCGACCGAGATCGTCGACGACGCGGTCCGGGGGCTGTCGACGTATCACACGCGGCCGATCGTGTCGCGCCACGATCATTGGCTGCGGGTCGACGACGTGAAGCTCTTGTACTATTACCAGAACCGCACCGCCCACGTGCCCACGGAGCGGACATGACTGACCGTCGCGACACCGTCGGGATTTCCGGGGCCGGCCGGTTCGGTACGGCGCTCGCCGCCGTGTTGGTACGCGCCGGCCGCCACGTCGTGTTGTACTCGCACGACGCCGCGATCGTCGAGGCGATCCGCTCCACGCGGCGCAACCCGCGGCTGCCGGCGGCGGAGCTGCCCGCCGCACTCGAGGTGACCTCCGATCCGCGCCGGCTCGCGAGCGCCGCCCGGTTCGTGGTCCTCGCGGTGACGTCGACCTCGGTGCGCGAGCGCGCGCGCGCGCTCGGCGAGGTGCTCGACGGCAGCCACATCGTGGTCCACGCGGTTGGCGCGCTCGCGCAGCCCTCGAACGAGCGGGTCTCGCAGGTGATGGAGCAGGGTCTGCCGACGCTCAAGCTCGGCGCGATCGCGGGGCCGGCCTTGCCCGACGATCTCGTCGACGAGCACTCCGCGTCGATCGTCGTCGCCTCGGTGTTCGACGAGGTGACCTCCGAGGGCCGCCGGCTGCTCAACGCACCGCCGGTGCTGCGGGTCTACGGCTCGCGCGATCTGGTCGGCGTCGAGCTCGCGTCCGCGCTGTCGGGCGCCTACACCGTGGCGCTCGGGATCAGCGATGGGCTTGGCGTCGGGCCCGGCCCGCGCGCCGCGCTGATCACCCGCGCGGTCGCCGAATCGTCGCGGCTCGGCGTCGCCGCGGGGGCCCAGGCCCAGACGTTCGCCGGGCTCGCCGGGCTCGGGAACTTGCTGGTGCGCGCCAGCGATCGCTCGGCGGACTATCTGCTCGGGTGCCGGCTGGCCGAGCGCGCCGTGATCGCCGAGGCCGCGTGGCCCGAGGGCGCCCGCGCGCTGCACGCGGGCGTGGTGCTCGCCGATCAGCTCGGGGTGCGCGTACCGGTGCTGCGCGGCGTCGCCGAGGTGCTCGCCGGCCGCGTCCAGCCCACGGCCCTGTCGAACCTGATCGGCGATACGGTCGCGGACGCGGAGTAGCGGGCGCCCACGGTGGCCCGGATCCTCGATGACGCGGATCTCGGGCAGGTCGCGTATTTGACCAGATCAACGTCAAGGTCGTTGACGTTGGCCGCCTTCGTAGACGTTGGCCACGACGTTGACGTTGACGTTGACCACGACGTTGACGTTGACGTTGACCACGACGTTGACGTTGACGTGGCCGTAGACGTTGACCGCCCTCGTTGACCTTGACCGTCGAACCACGCAACCGCCGCTCGGCCTGGCCGATATCCAGGCGATGCTGAGCTTTCAACGCCTCGAGGTTTACCAGCGGTCGATCGAGTTTGTTGTCCTTGCGATCGAGATCATCGGCGAGCTCCCCGCCAAAGGGCACGCCGACATCGCGGATCAACTACGACGTGCGGCGCAGTCACAGCCGCTGAACATCGCCGAAGGTGCCGGCCGTTCATCGCGGCCTGACATGGCGAGGCACTACGCGATCGCTCGTGGCTCCGCGATGGAGTGCGCAGCTGTCCTCGATGTGATGAAGATCCAGCAGACGATCAAGCCGCAGCGATACGAGCGCGGCGTCGACTTGCTGAGCAGCATCGTCGCCATGTTGACGAAAATGATCTGATCCGGACCGAGGGTCGAGGTCAACGATGGATGTCAACGTCAACGGCCACGTCAAGGTCAACGTCTTCGTCAAGGTCAACGTCAACGTCAACGTTCAGCTTCAACGTCAGCTTCAGCTTCAGCTTCAGCTTCAGCTTCAGCTTCAACGTCAACGTCAAACGTCCAACGTCAAGTCAGGGTCAGGGTCAGGGTCAGGTCAGGTCAGGTCAGGGTCAGGTCAGGGTCAACGTCTTCGTCAAGGTCAACGTGGATGTGCGGTGGCAGGCCGGTCTGGCTTCGTAGCCAGGGCAAACTTACATCGCTGTCAGCTCAAGGCTGAGCGTGTAGGCGTTGACGTCGCCGGTCTCGGCGGGGAACACCTCGAGCACGTAGTCGCCGGCGGTGAGTGCCGCGCACGGCGGCGAAGCGCCAGGACACACGATCACCTCGTCGTCGCCGAAGCCGCGCGACTCCGCGAGCACCTTCGTACCGGTCTTGTCGAGCAGCCGCAGATCGAGATCGCCGGTTCGCCGGTAGGTGTACTGGAGACGGATCTCGACGGTCGTGGCCGCCGGGACCGCGAAGCGATAGAAGTCGTGGTCCTCGGCCATCGCGGCACAGATCGCGGCGGGGCTGGTATCCGCCGGGGTGATCACCGCAGCCGTCGCGACGCTATCGTTGGGCTCCTTGTAGTCGCACTCGGCCGCGGTGTACGGCGCGTCGGGGCGCGCGTCCTTGGGGATCGCCTGGTCGGAGAAGTCGAGGAGATAGGAGCAGCCCGCCGGCAACACCAGCAGCCACGCGGCGCACTCCCGGACCATGCCGCGCACGCTAGCCGTCAGGCGCCAAGAACGTCAAGAGATCTGAAGGACTTAGCTCATGGAGCTGGCTTGACCGCATGGCCTGCCGACGGTAGGGTCCCCCATCTCCGCGCCATGTACCTGCAAGATCTCATTTTCACGCTCCAGAAATTCTGGGCCGATCGCGGCTGCGTGGTGGAGCAACCCGTCGACGTGGAAGTCGGCGCCGGTACGTTCCATCCCGCAACCTTCCTGCGCGTCTTGGGCCCCGAGCCGTGGAACGCGGCGTTCGTGCAGTTCTGCCGGCGACCGTCGGACGGTCGCTACGGGGAGAATCCGAATCGCGCGGGCGCGTACTACCAATTTCAGGTCGAGCTGAAGCCGTCGCCGCTGCACATCCAGCAGCTCTACCTCGATTCGCTGCGCGCGGTCGGTCTCGATCCCGCGGTCCACGACATCCGGTTCGTCGAGGACGACTGGGAGTCGCCGACGCTCGGCGCCTGGGGCCTCGGCTGGGAAGTCTGGTGTGACGGCATGGAGGTCACGCAGTTCACGTACTTCCAGCAGGCCGGCGGCCTCGATCTGATGCCGGTCACCGGCGAGCTGACCTACGGCATCGAGCGGCTGGCGATGTACCTGCAAAACGTCGACAACATGTTCGATCTGAAGTGGGACAAGAACGTGACCTACGGCCAGATCCGCAAGCCGTGGGAGGTCGAGTACTCGACGTACCAGTTCGAGGAGCTGAGGCCCGAGATCGCGTTCGCCAACTTCGACACGTACGAAGCGGAGTGCAAGCGGTTGCTCGCGCGCAGGGTCGACGCCGCGGCGCGGCCGCTCGTGCTGCCGGCCTACGAGTTCTGCATGAAGGCATCGCACGCGTTCAACTGCCTCGACGCGCGCGGAGCGATCAGCGTGACCGAGCGCGCGCGGTTCATCGGCCGCGTGCGCGGCATGGCCAAGGCGTGTGCTGAAACGTACGTCGGCTCGCGCGCGAACCTTGCGTTCCCGCTGCTGCCGCCGCAGCTGCGCGGCCAGGCCGTCGCGGCGTATCGAGCCGCCGAGGACGTCGGCGTCAACGCCGCCGCGTTGGCCGCGGCGCGCTCGGTGGCCCCCCACGCCGAGGAGATCACCCATGCCGGCTGACCGATCATTGATAGGGGACCTTCCCGTCCCCTCTAGACCGGCGGAGCCGGTCTATTCACCCCACCGCGCGTCGCGTCGCGCGGATCGTTTTCGGCTCGACGGTGGCTGCGAGGCAACCATCCATGCCGGCTGACCTTCTGTTCGAGATCGGCTGCGAGGAGATCCCGGCCAAGATGCTGACCCGCGCGCTCGTCGAGCTGCCGGGGCTGGTCGAGACCCGGCTCGCGGCGGCGCGGCTCGCGCATGGCGGCGTGCGCGCGCTGGGGACGCCGCGGCGGCTCGCCGTGATCGTGAAGCAGCTCGCGGAGCGCCAGCCGGATCTGAGCGAGGAGGTCGTCGGCCCGCCGGTCGGGGCGGCGTTTGCGGCCGATGGCTCGGTGAGCAAGGCCGGGCAGGGGTTCGCCGCGAAGAACGGCGTCGCGCCGGCATCGCTGGTCAAGCGCGAGGTCGCCGGCAAGAAGGGCCTCTACGTCGTGGCGCTGCGCAGCGTCGTCGGGCAGCCCGCGCGGGACCTGCTGCCGGAGCTGCTCGCCGAGGTCGCGCGGTCGATCCCGTGGCCGAAGCAGCAGCGCTGGGGCTGGTCCGAGACGACGTTTGTCCGCCCGGTCCAGTGGCTCGTCGCGCTGTTCGGCAGCGAGATCGTGCCGCTGACCTGGGCCGGGATCACGAGCGGCCGCGACAGCCGCGGCCACCGCTTCCTGGCCAACCGGCCGATCGGGATCGCGAACCCGGACGGCTACGTGGATGCGCTGCGTGCGGCGCACGTCGTCGTCGATCCCGAGGTGCGGCGCGATCTGGTGCGCGCCGAGCTGGCGCGGCTCGAGCGCGAGACCGGGCTGCGGGTCCGGCCCGACGAGGCGTTGCTCGCGGAGGTCATCCACCTCGGCGAGTACCCGGTGGGCATCTGTGGCGCGTTCGATCCGGCGTTCCTCGAGGTCCCCGCCGAGATCATCGTCACGGCGATGCGGACCCACCAGCGCTACTTCGCCATGGAGCACGCCAGCGGCAAGCTCGCGAACCGGTTCGTCACCCTGATGGCGACTGTCGTCAAGGACCCCACGGTCGTGCAGCGCGGCAACGAGTACGTGATCGCGTCGCGGCTCTCCGACGCCAAGTTCTTCTTCGCCGAGGACCGCAAGAAGTCGCTCGAGCAGTGGAACGAGAAGCTTGCGAACGTGGTGTACCAGGCCAAGCTCGGCGACAAGGCCAAGACGATCGGCCACAAGCTCGCCCGGATCGAGGCGATCGTGGCGGCGCTCGCGGACCGCGTCACCGGATGTGACAAGGGGGTCGCGGTGCGCGCAGCTCAGCTCGCCAAGGCCGATCTCGCGTCGAGCGTCGTCGGCGAATTCCCCGAGCTCCAGGGCGTGATGGGCAAGCACTACGCCCGGCTCGCCGGCTTGCCCGACGGGATCGCCGTGGCGATCGAGGAGCACTACTTCCCCAAGGGCCAGGGCGCCGCGCTGCCGTCGACGGTCGAAGGCGCGCTGGTCGCGATCGCCGATCGGATCGACACGCTGGTCGGCTGCTTCGCGGCGGGGCTGGCACCCTCGGGCTCGGCCGATCCGTTCGGGCTGCGGCGCGCGGCGATCGGTGTGCTCGCGATCCTGCTCGATCGCGGCCCGGGGGGCGCGCAGCTCACGACCGGTCCGGGCTGGCCGATGACAATCGACGTCCTGATCGAGATCGCGAGCCATGCGTACGGGACGACGCTGGCGACCGCGGCGGCGCGCGAGCCGCTCCGCGAGTTCTTCCGGACCCGGCTGCGTGGCCTGCTCGTCGACGACGGCGTCGCCGCCCAGGACGTCGACGTCGTGCTCGGCGTCAACGCCGACGACCCGTGTGACGCGCGGCTGCGGGCGCGCGCGGTCGCGGTGGTGCCCCAGGCGGCGCGCGAGGTGTTCAAGCGGATCGGCAACATCCTCGACGACGCCGCGGCCAAGAAGCACCTGATCTCGGGCGCCGTCGACCCCGCGCTGTTCGCCTCCGGCGGCGGCGTCGAGGCGCGGCTGTGGAACGCGTTCACCGAGCGCCAGGCCCGGCTGGCGGCCGCGCTCGAGCGCCACCAGTACCGCGACAGCTTCGCCGTGCTCGCCGAGCTCGGCCCCGATGTGGCGGCATTCTTCGATCGCGGAGGTGTCATGGTGATGGATCCTGATCCGGCGCTGCGCAATAACCGCCTGTCCCTGCTGTCGCGGATCTACGAGCCGTTCGCGCGCATCGCCGACTTTCGTCAGCTCGGAGGTGCCTCGTGAAGCTCGTCAAGCAATTCGGTGGTGGCGCCGCCGATGGCCGCGCCTCGGACAAGGCGTTGCTCGGCGGCAAGGGCGCGAACCTCGCCGAGATGGCGTCGCTCGGTTTGCCGGTGCCGCCCGGCTTCACGATCACGACCGAGGTCTGTCGCCACGTCATGGCGCATGGCGCCGGCACGTATCCCGACGGGCTGGCGGCCGAGGTGGGCGACGCGCTCGCGAAGGTCGAGCAGCTCACCAACGCGCGGTTTGGCGATGCCAGCGAACCGCTGCTGGTCAGCGTGCGGTCCGGCGCCCCGGCCTCGATGCCGGGCATGATGGATACGATCCTGAACCTGGGGCTCAACGACGCCACCGTGGCCGCACTTGCCCAGCGCTCCGGGAACCCGCGGTTCGCGTGGGATTGCTACCGCCGGTTCGTCGCGATGTACGGCGAGGTCGTGATGGGCGTGGTGGCGCCCAGCGAGCACGAGGACCTCGCGTTCGATCGGATCTTCGACGACGTCAAGCGCAAGCACCGCGCCGGCCGCGACCAGGATCTCGGCGAGCCGGCGCTGCGCGAGGCGGTCGCGCTGTTCAAGGCCGAGATCCTGCGCGCGACCGGGACGGCGTTCCCCGACGACGTCCGCGCGCAGCTGTGGGGCGCCATCGGCGCGGTGTTCGCGTCGTGGAACAACCCGCGCGCCGACTACTACAGAAAGCTCAACGGGATCTCCGCGGCGATGGGCACCGCGGTCAACGTCCAGGCGATGGTGTTCGGCAACCTCGGCGACGACTGCGCGACCGGCGTGGCGTTCACCCGCAACCCGTCGACCGGGACCAGCGAGCTGTACGGCGAGTTCTTGACCAACGCGCAGGGCGAGGACGTCGTCGCCGGGGTTCGCACGCCCGAGCCGATCGCCGCGCTCGCGACCAAGCTGCCGGCGGCGCACGCCGAGCTGGTCCGGCTCGCCAAGGTGCTCGAGGACCACTTTCGCGACATGCAGGATCTCGAGTTCACGATCCAGAGCGGGCAGCTGTTCATGCTGCAGACGCGCAGCGCCAAGCGCACGGGCCGCGCGATGGTCAAGATCGCCGTCGACCTGGTCGCCGAGGGCAAGCTGACGCCGCGCGACGCCGTGCTGCGGATGGATCCCGCGAAGCTCGACGAGGTCCTCCACCCGACGATCGATCCCAAGGCGCGGCCGCCGGCGATCGCCAAGGGGCTGCCGGCGTCCCCCGGCGCCGCGATCGGCCGCGTCGTGTTCACTGCGACCGCCGCCGCGGAGTGGGCGCAGCGCGGCGACACCGTGATCCTGGTCCGCACCGACACCTCACCCGAGGACATCCACGGCATGAAGGCGGCCTCGGGGATCCTGACCTCGCGCGGCGGGATGACCAGCCACGCCGCCGTGGTCGCGCGCGGCATGGGCAAGTGCTGCGTGACGTCGTGCACGTCGCTGCGGGTCGACGCGGCCAAGCGGATCGCGGTGTTCACGGGCGGCGGGCCGGACCACAAGGAGCACAGGATCAAGGAGGGTGACACGCTGACGCTCGACGGCTCGACCGGCGAGGTGTTCCTCGGCTCGGCGCCGCTGGTCCCCGCGCAGCTCGGCAGCGAGCTCGACACGCTGATGGAGTGGGTCGACGGGTTCCGCCGGCTCAAGGTGCGGACCAACGCCGACACGCCGACCGATGCCCGCACCGCGCGCAGCTTCGGCGCCGAGGGCATCGGGCTGTGCCGGACCGAGCACATGTTCTTCCAGCCCGAGCGGATCCTGGCGGTGCGCGAGATGATCCTCGCCGGCGACGAGGCCGGCCGGCGCGCCGCGCTCGCCAAGATCCTGCCGATGCAGCGCAGCGACTTCGCCGAGCTGTTCCACGTGATGGATGGCCTGCCGGTGACGATCCGGCTGCTCGATCCGCCGCTCCACGAGTTCCTGCCGCACACGACCGCGGACATCGAAGAGGTCGCCGCCGCGCTCGGCAAGCCCGCGGCTGCGATCGCGGCCAAGGTCGCCGAGCTCACCGAGGCCAATCCGATGCTGGGCCACCGCGGCTGCCGGCTCGCGATCACGTTCCCCGAGATCTACGAGATCCAGACCCGGGCGATCGGCGAGGCCGCCGCCCAGGTCGCGGCGGCGGGCGTGGCCGTCCACCCCGAGATCATGATCCCGCTCGTCATGGTGCCCGAGGAGCTGCGGCGATTGCGTGCGCTCGTCGCGACGACGTTCGAGGCCGCGATCGCGGGTGCCGCGATTCCGGTCACGATCGGCACGATGATCGAGTTGCCCCGCGCCTGCGTGGTCGCCGATCAGATCGCCGCGCACGCCGACTTCTTCTCGTTCGGAACCAACGACTTGACCCAGACCACGTACGGGCTGTCGCGCGATGACGCCGGCCGGTTCCTGTCGACCTATCTGCAGAACGGCGTGCTGCCCACCGACCCGTTCGCCGTGCTCGACGGCGAGGGCGTCGGCGCGCTGATCGAGCTCGCGGTCCGTGGCGGCCGCAGCGTCAAGCCGGACCTCAAGCTGGGGATCTGCGGCGAGCACGGCGGCGATCCGAGCTCGGTGGGGTTCTGCCACCGCGCCGGTCTCGACTACGTGTCGTGCTCGCCGTTTCGCGTGCCGATCGCCCGGGTCGCGGCCGCCCGCGCCGCTCTCATGCACCCCGGGGACCCTGGGGCTCCGAGCCAGTCTGGACCTACGAAGAAGTGATAGACGTCATGCAGGCAACCCCCCGAGACCCCTGGCGGTCGAAGCGAAATTCCATGAGGACTGCGTCGACTTGCGTCTGGTGGCGACCGTGGGCCACCTCGGCGTGCGCGCTGATCGCTGCGTGCACCGCGTCCGCCGACGATGTCCGGCCGCCAAACAACCAGCTGTTTTTCCCGACCGGCGTGGCGATCTCGCCGGACGAGCGGGTCCTGTTCGCGGCGAACGCGAACTCCGAGCTGCGCTACGACTCCGGTTCGATCTCGGTGATCGATCTCGATCTGGTCCAGCAGACGATCTCGGGATGGCTCGCGACCGCGCCCATCGTGCCGGATGGCTGCGACCAGGATCCGGATCATCGCGAGACGCTGACCTGCGACGCGCAGATCTTCATCAAGGCAGGCGCCGGCGTCCGGATCGGCAACTTCGCGACCGATATCGCCGTCCAGCATTTCGCGGACGGCAACCTCCGCGTGCTGGTGCCGACCCGCGGCGATCCATCGATCTCGTGGGCCGACTTCGATACCCAGAACCAGACGCTGTCGTGCGTGACCGGCAGCGAGTCGTTCGCGCTGTGCGATGACACGCACCGGCTGACCACGGTGCGCAACGATCCGGCGCTCGGCTCGATCCCCAACGAGCCCTACAGCGTGTTCGCGGACTCCGACAACGGGTTCGCCGTGGTGACCCACCAGAGCTTGGGCGCGGTCTCACTGATCGAATCAACGAGTGGGACCAACGCGCAGATCGTCGATATCAAGGCCGGGTTTTTCGCCCAGGACCTCATCACCGGGGTCCGCGCCGCGACCGCGGTGTCCGGCCGCAGGTCGGGCGATGGCGACATCGTCTATGTCGGCAGCCGGTCCGAGAACCGGATCCAGACCTTCACCGTCGGCCGCTTGGCGGGGGCTGCGTCGTACCTTTTGCCCAGCAACTACTTCTTCCTGACCGCGGTGGGCGCCAACGCGGGCGGCACGGCGGACATCCGCGCGCTGCAGTTCTCCAGCGATAACGAGCGGATGTACGCGGTCAATCGCGATCCCCCGAGCCTGGAGATCTACGATACGTCGGCCAACGCGTCGGGGTTCCCGCGCAACGTCCTGTCCGGCGCCAGCGACATCTGCCGCGAGGCGTCGACGGTCAGCGTGGTTTCGGCCGAGGCCAGCGACGTCGAGCACGCGAGCGAGCGTGCGTACGTGACCTGCTTCCAGGACGGGCAGGTGTACGTCGTCGATCCCAACGGCCAATCGAATGTCGAGGACATCATCACGGTCGGCCGCGGCCCGTACGGGATCGTCGCCGCCCAGGGCACCAACCCGGCTTCACAGAGTCGAAAGCAATTGTTCATCTCGAATTTTCTCGAAGACACCATCGCCGTGGTCGACGTGACCCCGAGCTCGGCCAACCGAAATCGCGTCGTGCTTCGTATCGGCCGGCCGAGGGCGCCATGAACCGCGCGATGCTCAGCCATGGCAAGCTGCTGGCGGCGGGCCTCGCGGCCGCGCTGTCCGCATCGTGTGGCGACGCCACGGACACGGCCGTGACCCAGCTCAACCTCGATCGCCCGGTCGATATGGCGTTCGCCTGCTACGGCGGCATGCGCGTCACCCAAGGCCGCACCACGGCCTCGCCCGATGACCCGATCACGACCACCGCCCAGCCGGCGACGTCGTGCGAGACCCGGTCTCCGCAGGTGTCGCCGGACACGGGGACCACGCTGCCGATCCCGCCGGGACAGGAGGACCTGAACGGCGTCTCGGTCGGGGTACCTAACTGGTACGGCTTCATCCTGCAGTCGGCCTCGGGGACCGTCGCGGTCGCGAGATGGGCTTCCAAGCCGGCGGACACATTCTCCGGCGGGGTCCTCGACGTCACCGTGCTCGACGCCGACCCGCTCACCCCGGGCAAGAACGCGATCAGCATCGGCGAGGATCCGGTCGCGATCGCGACCGACAAGTCGGGCTGCTACGAGGTCACGGCCAACGCCGGCACGTGCGATGTCTCGGTGCTCGACATCAACACGGCGGTGGCAGCGGCCGAGGGCAGTCCGACGAGCCGGATCCGTGTCGATCGCCTGCCGGTGAAAAACCGGGCAGGGACAACGCCGATCCTGGCCAAGCCGGCGGCGATGGTCGCCGAGCCCAATACGACGGTGGTCGGCAACGTCTGCACGAGGACCGACACCGATGGCCTCGCGGCGTCCGGCATCGTCTACATCGCCTACCCGGGTTGCAACCTCGTGGCGGCCGTCGATATCTCGGATGGCGTCGCGGGGCGGGTGGTCGGCGGGATCCAGTTCCAGGCGGGTGTGCCGACGATCCTCGACAGCGCCGCGCTCGACGGCCTCAGCTGCCCAGCGGAGTGCAGCGATTCGACCGGGACCGTTCAGCCCGGGCTCCCGGGCACGCGCCCGGTCGCGCTCGATCTGCGGTTCGATCTCCGGTTCGATCGGGTGGCGGGCGCCCGCCGGCTGGCGATCGGCGCCGCCAACTCGAGCTCGCTCACGATCGTCGAGCTTGACGCGAGCTCGTTCCCGCAGTCGGTGTCCCAGGTCGCGCTCGAGGACAACACCGGCACGCCGTCCACGATGGGGATCACCTCGGTGTCGATGTCCCCGGTGATCGGGATGGGCAACACCGGCTCCGGGGGTATCAGCGATGATCAGAGCTCGTTTGGCGGGAAGGGGCAATACGTCTATGCCGTCGCAACGGACACCACGGTCCACGTCGCCGACGTGACCGATCCGGCGAACGAGAAGGAGTGCGATACCCAGATCGACACCCGGTTCGCGCGAAGCATCAACAGCGTTCCCGACCTGCAGTGCATTCCGATCGGGAATCCGGAAACGCCTCGGCGATCGGGTGCGAAGGGGCCCGGGATCCAGCTCCCCGATGACAGCGTTCCGACCTCGGTCACGATCTTCGGGGGCAGACCGACGCAGCTCACCTCCGACGGGGCCAAGGTGGCGGTCACCCCGACCACGCTGGTCGGATACTTCGCGGTGATCTCGACCTCGACGGGCAAGAGCTACGTCGTCAACGTCGACGATGACAACGGCCCCGATGGGTTCGATTCGACGGATCCGGTCGCCACGTCGCCGGCGCTCGTGATGGCGCATCAGCTGCGCGACAGCTTCACCACCCGCGGCGCGCTAGCTGCTGAGGCCACGCCCTGCACGGCGAATGACCCGACCGCGGGCGCGTTGACCGGTGGGCCGCGGTCCACCGGGGGGCCGACCCGCAACGTCCCGACCAGCACACTGCCGGCCGAGTTTGCGTCCGAGCTACCGATCCCGCAGCAGCAGGCGTGTTTGGGTGCCGACGCGACCACCGTCTCGGAGCTGCAGCTGAACGCAACGCTCCCGCTTCGCGACGAGGTCTATCCCGACCTGCGCAGCAGCGTGACCGAGGGCTGGAGCTTGACCTGGGAGGGTCCGCTGTCGATAAGCACCAGCGGTTCGACCGTCGCGACCATCGATGGTCCGCAGGTTCGCGTGGGCCAGATGGTCGTCGATACCAACGGTATGCGGCTCACCGACAGTGCGCGGCCGTTCTGCGAGATGGGCGTGGAGACCTTCGACATCGTGCAGTTCCGAGGCTGCAATCCGGCCAATAACAATGCCGATTGCCCGGCGGGCTACTCGTGCTTCGTCCACCCCCGCAGCAAGGTCAGCGGGATCGGCTCCTGCATGCTCGCCGATCAAGCGGAGCGGTTCTCGGACGCGTGCTTCGACTTCCTCGCGACGAACCGGCGCTACACCGTCGCTGGTGCCCATGCGGGCCAGCTCGAGCTGAAGGCGCGCAAGCACGAGCTGTACGCGACGCCGCTCGACGGTTGCAGCGATGAGGATCCCGCCCATCCCGAGACGTCGTGCAACGCGATCGCCCAGTACGTCGCCGGAAAGAACCCCGGCGCGGACCCGTTCATCCCCAAGGACGAGACCGCACCGACCAAGAGCCACACCGAGTGGTCGTGCCGGGCCGACGCGCAGCGCAAGCCGCTCAACGCCGATCCAGCCAAGAGCAAGCGCTGCGTGCAGACCTGCGGGTTCCACAGCACCGACGAGACGCTCAAGACCGCGGGCGATCCGAGCTACGACGGCGTGGATCGCGACGCCGACTGCGCGAACGGCACGATCTGTGTCGGGGCGACCTACTCGGCCACGGGCGACTCCGCCAGCCGTGGCGTCTGTATGGAGAGCATCCTGCCGCCGCCGGCCTGCGTGACCGGACCGCAGATGTTCGATGTCCGCGCGGGCGAGGCGTTCACCGTCATCGGAACGACGTCGGGATACGTCCACCCCCTGGTCGAGGCAGCGGATGGCACCTGCGCCGCTCCCACGGTGGTGCCCAACGAAGCGGTCCACCGGCTCCAGATCGGCCGGATCCCGCTCAATCCGCCGCCATGCGATCCGCTGGCCAATTCGATCACCGGCGAGCTGCCGGCCGGCGGCTTCGGCCCCAACCCGTGCTCGACGATCGTGTCTCACATCGACCTTCGGCGAAACTACGCGGCGGGAACCGTCGAGAACAAGACCTGCGTGCTCGATGCCACGACCCCGACGATCGCCACGCCGCGCGAAGCACCGGCGGTCAAGTTCAGTAACCGCGCGATGACGATACACCTCGTGGATCCGTTCTATCCCGGCGACCAGTCGTGCCCCGATGATCGCCTGGGGCCCTTCAACCGGGTCTCGATGGTCCCCCCGGGGGCGACGCCGACGGCCCTGGGCTACCAGGTCACGTTCGATCAGCGCGCGGGGTTCACCCCGCTGACGCTGGGCGTCCCCGCGGTGTATCCGGTCAAGGTACTTCGCGGTCCGAGCGAGAGCATCTGGGTGCTGGATGACGGCGATTACTTGCCCACCACCCTCGGGCTGTCGGCCACCCGCGGCCAGGTGTATCGCGTCGAATCGGTCAGCGTGACCACCGTGGGTCTGCTCCAATGATCAGATAGCGGCGGTTTTCTTGCGCCGACAGCGATAGTTGCCGACGCTGGGGGCATGCCGAGTCGTGAGCCGGAGCTCTACAAGGACAAGATCGAGGTCAGCCTCGACGGTCGTCAGATCTTCTACCTGTTCTTCGGCGGCGCGGTGATCGTGGGGCTGGTGTTCGTGGTCGGCGTGATGGTCGGCCGGCGCGTCGAATCCCGCGGTCATCTCGACCGCGCCGACACCCAGGCCGCCAACGATCCGCTGGCCGCGCTCGATCGACTCGAACGTGCGGACAACTTGTCGTTTCACGGCGCGCTGACGGGCGGGGAGCAAGCGAGCGACGTCGAGAAGGCGATCGGCGAGCTCGAGAAGCGCCGCGCGGCCGGCAAGGCGGACAAGGGTGCGGCGGTGAGCCCCGAGCTGAAGCTGGCCAAGCCCGAGGCCAAGCCGGACGCCAAACCCGAGGGGAAGCCCGAAGCCAGGCCCGGCGAGGCCAAGCCCGAGGTCCGGACGGATCGCAGCGAGGGCAGGAGCGAGGCCCGGGCCGAGAAGCTCGATGGCAAATCCGAGTCGGTCACCAAGGCGGAGGCGGACAAGCCCAAGGCGGAGGCGGACAAGCCCAAGGCGGAGGCGGACAAGCCCAAGGCCGACAAGCACGACGGCGAGCGCAGGTCGAAGAAGCACGACGACGGCAGCGCCGAGGCCCGCCCCGAGGCTCGGTCGGAGTCGAAGCCCGACCGCTCCGAGGCCAAGCGGTCCGACGCCAGGAGCGACAAACCGGTGACCAAACCGGACGGCAAGTCCGAGGACCGGCGAGACGCACGGGCCGAGGGCAGGGCAGAGTCTACCGAGGGCAAGGCGAGGGCCGGGACCGACGCCAAGTCCGGAACCGAGGGCAAGGTGAGATTCACGCTGCAGCTGTCATCGTTTCAGGACAAGGCGGAGGCCGAGGCGTTCCTGAGCGCGATGAAAGCGGCGGGGTTTCAGGCGAACCTCACCGAAGCCGACGTCGGCGGCAAGGGCACGTTCTACCGGGTCCGGCTCGGCTCGTTTCGCTCGCTCGAGGCAGCCAGCGAGGCCAAGGCGGAGTACGACAAGACCGCGAAGAAGCCGGCCCAGGTGATGCGGCTGTAGAGGCCCCCGGGCTGATCAGAAGCCCGGCAGCGCCGCGATCCACGCAGGTGGCGCCGGATCCGCGACCACGATCAGCGCCGCGTTGCGCGGCCACGGTGCCGGCCGGTTCAGCGGCGGGGCCAGGGCGACCGCGGTCGTGCCGTGCAGGTGCGCCTCGAGCATCCCGCGCGCGGTTGCGCCTTCGATCACCGCGATCCGGATCAGCTGAGCCACGAGCTGGCCCTCGATCTCGGGGTCGGACCTACCGTCGCGCGCCAGCCGTCGCGCGCCAGGACGAGGCGGTGCCGCGTCGTCACCGACGAGGCGGATCGCGCGTGGCGCGGCGCCATCCAGCAGATCGGTGACCGGTCCGCGCAGGGCGATCCGGCCGCCGTGTCGCCGCAGCATGGCGTGCGCGTGAAGCTCGCTGCCACCGAGCGCCTCGGTCCAGGCCCCGAGCGTGCGGGCGAGCCCCGCGATCGGCAGGCTGGGCTCGCCGACCAGGTACAGGCCATACAGCACGACCAGGGCGCTGCGCGCGGCGGCCGGTAGCTCGAGGCGCCCGGCGAGCCGGCCGAGCTCGGTGTCCGCGGCGACGACCGGGATCTCGGCCTCGGCGCCGCGTATCAGCTCGCTGGCATAGGCGGCGAGCGGCTCGCGCCACGCCGGGTCGCTCGTGGATTGACGGGTCGCGACGCCCGGCTCGCGCGCGCGCCGCAGACCGGCGCCCGCGGGTTCGCGCCCGCGCTCCACGCCGCGCACCGCCATGGCGTCGGAGCCCGTGTCATCGCGGGGTTCGAAGCTAGGGTCCGCTGCGCGCGGCGCGACGGGTGCGACCGCTTCGGGGACCGATCGCTCGCGCATCGCGCGGAATTTGTCGGCCGCCGTCATCAGGGGCGCGTTGGGTGCGTCCGGCGGCTCGAGCGCGATCGGGGGCGCACCGGCACCGCCGATCGGCACGCGCCACGGCTCGTCATCGTCGTCGCCAGGATCCTGCATCGCCATGCCGAGCAGGCTGATGTCGTCTCCCACGACGAGCTGCGCGAGCGCAACGCCGGGGCGCCATGGCGCATCGATCACGGTCAGCGCGTGGGCAAAGCAATGTAGCCGCACGAGCCCGCGCGGCGTCACCAGGAGGAGCAGCGGCGACGCCGGGTGGCAGATGACCTCGCGGATCGGGGCGCCAGCGTTGTGTCCAAACGGCCGGCCGTCCGACAGCCGGCACACCATGATCTCGTCGCTGCCGGGCCGCGTGGCCCACAGGTGTCCGTGCGCCGGACCTACCACGCGCGGTGGCGGTGGCAGCGGGATCTGCATGCGCAGCAGCGGCCGCCCGGAGACTGCATCCCACGCCTCGACCTTGCGAACCATGCCGAACAGGATCTGGTTGCGCTCGAGGCCCACCGCGAATTCGACGGGGCTGCTCGGCTCGATCGCCTGCGCCGACAACGCGCGGCCCGCGATCCGGACGATCATGACCGACTTGCCGTCGAGCGAGACCAGCGCGATGCGCGGCCCGGTCACGGCGGCGATCCGCATCGCGGCGTCGAGATCGAGCCGCGCGACCGCTTCGAGGTACGGCGGCTGGTGGAGCACGATGCGGTTCGCGCTCGGCTCGCCATCGGCCGACGGCGCGCGCGTCACGATCGCCAGCACGCTCGGCGGTCCGACGAACACCAGATCGGCGTCCTGGCTGTCGAGCTCGAGGCGGGCCGTCACCGGGCCGCTGCCACCGGCCCGCAGGGAGACCTCCCGACCACGCCGTACCGCCGCCCACTGCCCGTCGGGAGACGTGATGATCACGGATGGGCGCCGAACTTGCGGATGATCTTCACGAGGCCGTCGAGCACCTCGGGTTGACCGGCGAGCTGGGGCTGGCCGGGCATCATCGGGCTCTTGCCGACGCCCTGGCCGCCCTTCAGGATCGTCTCCTTCAGCTGATCGTCGGTGATGCTCGCCTGCCACTTCGGATCGGTGTAGTCGCGCGGCTTGGGGGACAGCGACGCGGCCGCCGGTCCATTGCCGGTGCCGTCGGCGCCGTGGCACGTCACGCACACCGTCGCGAACATCAGCTCGGCTTGCGACTTGTCGCCCCCGGCGCCCCCGGCGGACGACCGGCCGTGGCTCGGTCCCGACTCCGGCTGCGCGTTGGGAGAGCCCGACGTCGGCTTGGGCGGATCGCTGTTCTTGCCACAAGCCGAGACCAGGAGGACGGTGATCAGGAGGCTACGCATAGGCGACTATTGTGCCGCGGCGGCTCGATGATTGCGACCGATGCGGGCGACGCAGGGATCACGGCGTCGGCTTGCGCGACCACACCCGCGACACCTTGCCGCCCACCACGGTGAGCTGGAGCTCGATCTCACGCGGCTTGGTGTCGCAGTCGACATCGCCGACCGCGCGCAGCGTCGCCGCCAGGCCGCTCGGCGCCGGCTCGTACTGATACGTGAAGCGATGATCGCCATCGATCGAGAACCCGAGCTCGCGCCAGCCGGCGGCCGCCCACACCGCGGGATCGGGGCGGCACGTCCCGCCTTGCTCGCAGCACGCGGGCTGGGGACTTGGCCCCGCGGCGGTCGGTGGCACCCGCCCGGTCGCCGCGACGTGCGCCGCGACACGATCCGCGAGATAGCCGAGCAGCTCATCGGCCTCGGCGGCGCGCGTCTTTGCCGTGCACGATCGCTTCGCGGCCGGGCAGGTCGCGATCGCGCACAGCGCGATCAGCAGGAGCACGTATCGCAGGCGACGCCACCACATGGCGAAGCCACCCTAGCAGGATCGTCGCGACAGGATCAGCGCCGCGCCGTCCGCCGTGCGGCATCCGCGACGGTCAGGCGCGGCAGCTCGACCCAGAACGTGCTGCCGACGCCGGGCACGCTGTGGACACCGACCTGGCCACCGTGCGCCTCGGCGAGCCGCTTGCTCAGCGCGAGCCCAAGGCCCGTGCCAGGAAACCGCTTGGTGGTGCTGGCATCGAGCTGGCGGAACGCCACGAACAGGTAGCGCAGGTCCTCCCCCGCGATCCCGATGCCGGTGTCCTGGACCTCGACGCGGAACGCCTCGCCGATCAGCGCCGCGCGGATCGAGACCCGGCCGCCCTCCAGCGTGAACTTGAGGGCGTTCGAGACGTAATTGTAGAGGATCTGCTTGAGCTTCGCCGGGTCGACGGTAACGCTGCCGAGGTCGGTCGTGGGATGGAGCTCGAGCTCGATGCTGCGGCCTGCGGCGGCGACGCGCAGGATGTCGCGCACGTCACCGAGCACGCGCGCCAGCTCGACGGGCTGCGGGACGATCTCGAGCGTGCCCGACTCGACCTTGGCCAGATCGAGCACGTCGTTGATGAGCTGCAGCAGGTGGCGCGAGCTGGTCAGGATGTCACCGAGAAACTCGCGGTGCTGTGCGTCGAGCGGACCCGCCATACCGCCGTGCAAGAGGTCGGCGAACCCGATGATGGCGTTGAGCGGGGTGCGCAGCTCGTGGCTCATGTTGGCCAGGAACTCGCTCTGCAGCCGTGCGGCGTCCTGCATCCGCCGGTTGTCGGCCTCGAGCTCCTCGGTCTTGCGGCGGAGCTCGTCGGCGCGGCGCTGCTTCTGCTCGTCGAGCGCCTCGATCCGCTTGCGCTCCGAGATGTCGTGGACGATCCCCACGAACATGCCCTGCAGCTCGACCTGGGGGTCGAGACGAGTGATCTCGAGCTCGATCGGGAACACCGTGCCGTCGCCGCGCTGCGCCTCGCGCTCGGCGGCGCTGCCGCGCGCCGCTTCCTGCAGCATCGCCGCGTCGAGCCCGGGGATCAGCTTTGTGATGCAGCTCCCGACCACGTCCGCCGAGCGCTGGAACAACCGTTCGGCGCCCTGGTTCCACGCCACGATCGCGCCGTCGGGGTTCAGCAGGAGGATGGCGTAGCTCTTGACGCCCTCGACGAGCAGGCGAAACCGCTCCTCCGACGCGCGCAGCGACTCGTTGATCCGCGCGAGCTCGGTGGTGCGCTCGCGGACGCGTAGCTCGAGGCCGTCGTTGGCCTCGCGCAGCGCGGCCTCGGCGCGCCGGATGACCTCCGCGGTGGCCTCGGCGGCGGCGCGCTGGGTGTGGACGAACCCGCCGAACAGCGCGATCACGGTCCCGAGCGCCAAGAACACCACGAGCCCCCAGCTCTGATGATTCGGCCCGGGCGCGAAGCTCAGGCGCGGCGACAACAGGAAGAAGTTGGCGGAGATCCCGCCGGCGAACACGACGACCAGGGCCGGACGACGGCCGCCGAACCACGAGATGATCATGGTCGCGACCAGCACCGTGCCGTACGGCAGCTGCTGGGTGCCGAGTCGCGGGTCCGCGAACCGGCGCGCGAGGATCGCGAGGACCACGGCGAACAACGCCCACGCGTAGCGCGCCCATCCTGCGAGCGGGCGCCCGGCCGCGCGTGCCGTCACGCGTCCCGTTTCGTCTGCATACCCTGCGGCAGCCTAGCGCGCGTGGCGCACGCAATGCGAGCGCGATGCGAACCCGAGTTCACCGACGGTAAATCGGAGAATTCCCCGCCGCAAAACGCGGCAGGTCAGCGCGCGAGCACGGCCGTGGACGGCGCGGGGCGCGCTGCGTCGAGCCGGCTGGCAAAGCTGTCGATCAACCGGCTGGTGGCGCGGGGTGCCTCGAGTTGCGGCGCGTGACCAACCCCACGCATCACGACGAGCTCGGCGCGCGCCAGCGCCCCGGCGAGATCCTGCGAGGTGCGCTTGTCGATGATGCGGTCCTGCTCGCCGTGGATCACAAGGGCCAGGCACCGGATCGCCGCGAGATCGGTTGGAACCCCGGCGTCGCCGCCCGCCAGCACGAAGCCGCGGAACAGCCGCTGCAGCGCGTCCGCGCGCTGGACCCGCCGGGTGATCACGTAGCGGATCACGGCGCGGCCGACCGGCGGTGGGCGCTCGAGGCTGAGCGCCATGAACCGGTCGATGTCCTGTTCACGCGGGATCAGCGGATTGTCGCCGTCGATCCAGGTCAGCGCGCTCCCGGCGTGGACGTCGCGGCCGATCGAGGCGATCAGCACGATCCCCGCGACGCGATCGGGCCACGACGCCGCCAGGCGCAGCGCCACGCCGCCGCCCATCGAGTTGCCGCAGATCACCGCGCGCTCGATCCCGAGGTGATCCAGCGTGCGGATCACGGCCTCGGCGTGGTGGCGGATGCTCGCGCGCGCCTCGGGCACGTCGTCGGAGCGGCCGTGGCCGGGCAGGTCGATGCCGACCACACCACGGGCGCGCCGGAGCAGCGCCGCCATGAACAGCCAGGTCTCCTTGTCACCGCCGAAGCCGTGGATCCCGACGATCGGCAGGCCGCGCCGGCCGGGGCGGGCGAAGTACGCCACGCCGTCGGGCGTCCGCGCCGGGCGAACGCTGGCCGCGAGCGACACCGCGCGCTCGAGTGCGCGCAGCTGGACACCGCCGACCGCGGTCTCGAGCTCCTTGCGTGCACGGACGTGCCAGGCGGATGTCATGCCGCGAGCTCGCCCCACGCCGGAACGGCATCCAGCACGCGCAGCACGTTGCCGCCGAGGATCTTCTCGAGCACGCGAGGCGCCACGCCGCGGCGCGACAGCGCGACGGTCAGGTTCGGCAGCGCCGCGATATCCTCGAGCCCCTCGGGTGGCACGACGAAGCCGTCGAAGTCCGAGCCGAGCGCCGGCTGGTCATCGCCGGCGACGTCGATGATGTGCAGCAGGTGGTCGACCACCGCGTCGATCGACGCCGATCCGAGGTAGCGGCGCGCGAAGATCACGCCGACGCAGCCGCCCTTGTCGGCCACCGCGCGCAGCTGGTCGTCGTCGATGTTGCGCCAGTGCGGATGAACGCCGAGCACGCCGGTGTGCGAGACCATCGGCGGCCGGGTGGCGAGCTCGAGCGCGTCGAAGTAACCGCGGCGGTTGATGTGCGCGAGATCGACGATCACGCCGGTGCGCTCGCACTCGCGGACGACCTCGCGGCCGAACCCGGTGAGCCCCTCGGCGGGCTCGGCGCCGCGGCCCTTCGCCGGACGGCCGATCGCGTTGGCCGAGAAATGGAGCAGCCCGAGGTAGCGGACCCCGCGCCGCGCGAACGCCTCGATCGCCTCGAGGCGGCCCTCGAGCGCCTGGCCGCCCTCGATCCCGCCGAGCGCGGCGATCTTGCCAGCGGCTTTGGCGGCGCGCACCTCGACCCCGGTCCGCGTCCACGACAGCTCCGTCGGGTGCTTCGCGATCGCCGCGTCGATCGCGTCGAGTTGATCGGCGACGCTCTGGGTGCAGCCGCGCTCGGGGTACGGCGTGGTCCAGAACCCGAAGAACTGCCCGGCGAGCCCGCCGTCGCGCATGCGCGGCAGGTCGACGTGGCCGATCAGGTTGGCCGCCCGAGGCATCGGGCGCTCGTGGCGCGCCGCGAGGTCGTAGCCCAGCTTGTCCATCAGCTTCGCCGTGTCGGCGTGGAGATCGAGCACGCAGCATTCGCCGTGCAGCGCGCGGGCCTCCTCGAACGTCAGCGTCATGTCCGGCGCGTTCCCGTAACCGCTCGATCGCTGTTCGGGCTCGGGCTCGGGCTCGGCTGCCAGCGATCGCGCGCGACCTCGAGCACGGCGAGCGCGCTGTCGACCCGGTTGAACGGTGGCATCACGTAGGCGCCGTGGACCCGGTGCTTGACCGCGGCCAGCGCTTCTTGCGCGATCCGGATGCCCTCGGCGCGCGCGGCCGGTGCACCGCCGCTGACCTTCGCCATCCGCTCGCGGTACTCGGCGGGGATCGCCATGCCGGGCACCTCGTTGTGCAGGAACTCGGCGTTGCGGTGCGACGCCAGCGGCAGGATCCCCACCATGACAGGCAGGCCGAGCGAGCGCGCGTCGTCGAGGAAGCGCTCGAGCGTCCGCGGGTCGTACACCGGCTGCGTCATCACCAGCTCGGCGCCCGCCGCCTTCTTGTCTTCGAGCCGGCGCAGCTCGCGATCGCGATCGTGCGCGGCCGGCTCGGCGCCGGTGGCCAGCACGAACGATGTCGGCTCGCATTCCTTGCCGGCGGGATCGACACCCGCGTTGAGCCCGGCGGCGACCCGCAGGAGGCCGATCGAGTCGACATCGTAGACCGGCGTCGAGAATGGATAGTCGCCCATCTTCGGCGGATCGCCCGTGATGATCACCAGGTTGCGCAGCCCGAGGCCCTGGGCGCCGAGCAGGTGCGCGATAAGGCCCAGGAAGCTGCGGTCGCGTGAGCACACATGGAGGATCGGCTCGACGGCGGTCTCGGCGGCGAGCCGGGCGCACACCGCGACGTTGGCCATCCGCGCCGACGCGCGCGGGCCGTCGGCGATGTTCACCACGTCGACGCCGCCGGCCAGGAGGTCGGCGACCTGCTGCTTGGTCTTGGTGAGATCGCTGCCGGGCGGGGCGGTCAGCTCCACCGAGACGATGAACTCGCCGCGCGCCAGCCGGCCACCGAGCTTGCTGCGCTCCGCGATCGGGGTCCGGGCCGGGGGCGCGATGCCAGCCGATGCGGGCTGCGCGGTCGATCCGGTCGCCGTGCGGATCGCACCGCCGCGGTCGCCCGGCGCGGGGATCCGGTCGTCGAGCTTCTCGCCCCGCAGCATCCGGACCGCGCCGAGCATCGCCCGCGTGTGATCCGGGGTCGTGCCGCAGCAGCCGCCGATCAACCGGACGCCGCTCTTCAGCATCCGCCGCGCGAACACGCCGAAGTGCTCCGGGTTCGCGACGTACAGCGTGCGGCCCTCGACCGACGCCGGCAGCCCCGCGTTGGGCTGCACGATCACCGGCTTGCCATGGCCGACCATGCCCACGGTGACCTGGTACAGCTCCGCGGGCCCGATCCCGCAGTTCGCGCCGACGACGTCGGCACCGGCCGCGGCGAGCCGATCGGCGATCTCGGTAGGCCCGAGGCCGCCGTCGCTCTTGAGGTCCGCGCCGAACACCATCATCGCGAACACCGGCACCCGCGGCCCGCGCTCCTTCGCGACGTTGATCGCCATCTCGAGCTCGAGGATCGAGGTGAAGGTCTCGAGCAGGATCGCGTCGACCCCGGCGAGCACCAGCGTGTCGATCTGCTCGGCCAGCGCGAACCGCGCGAGACGGCGCTCCGACGCGCTCGCGATGCCATGCTTGACGCCGCTCGGGCCCACCGCGCCGCCGACGTACGCGCGCGCGCCCGCCGCCGAGCGCGCGAGCTCGACCCCCGCGCGGTTGATCGCCGCGGCCTGCTCGGCGAGCCCGTGGCGGGCGAGGGCGATGCGGTTGGCGCCGAACGTGTTGGTCTCGAGAAGCTCGGCCCCCGCATGGACGTAGTCGCGATGCACCGTGCGGATCAGCTCGGGCTGCGACAGGTTCAGCTCGTCGTAGCTGCGGGTGTGGAGGATCCCGCGCTCGTAGAGCAGCGAGCCCATCGCGCCGTCGAGCAGGATCGGCCCGGCGGCGATCGCCTCGGCGAGCGGCGGCCGCTTGATCGCGTCATCGGGGGTCATCGCCGGGGTCCCCTGAACTCGCGGCCGGGCAAGCCCAGGGCAGAGAGCTCGCGCCGGACGTCGCGGAACGTGTCGCCGCGGCCGAGCTGCGCGAGGTGGCCGCCGTCGAACCACCGCACGTCGACGCCCCAGTGCGCGGCGAGCTGCTCGGCCTGCTCCGGCGGCGTGATCCGATCGCCGCGCCCGCCGATCACGAACAACCGCTCGCGCGGCAACCGCGCGGGCCGCGTCGTCGGTGCATGGACCGAGCAGATCTCGACCATCAAGTCCTCGGTGACGCCGTCCTCGATCGCCCGTGCCCGCGCCGGGGTCTGCGCGCCGAGCCGCCACATCAGGCGGCCCATCGCCACCGCCGGGATCATCGCGACGGCAAAGTCGAGCCCGCCAGGCTCGGCGGGCCCGGCCACGCTCGCCCACAGCGCGATCGTGTAGCCGCCGAGGCTCATGCCGAGCGCCCCGACCGCGGAGCTACCGCGGTCACGCAAGAACCGCGACAGCCCGCGCAGGTCGTGGATCGCCTGGCCGAAGCTCTCGTTGGTGCGCAGCGGGTTCGCGCTCGGAAACCCCGCACCCGACCGCATCGCGCTCGCCGCGCGGGCACCGTGAAACGGCAGCACGAACGACGCGACGTCGTAGCCGTGGCGCAGCCAGTACGGCACCGCAAACGTGCGCTGGGTGACCCACTGATTGCCGCCGCCCCAGCCGTGCACCATGACGATCGTCGGGCGACCACGGCCCGACGTCCACCACCGCACATGCGCGGTCAGGTTCTCCGTGGCGCGCAGGTACAGATCGCGCGCGGCTGGCAAGAACGGCTCGTAGTCCGACGCATATCGGAGATCGACCACCTGGGTGCCGAGCGGCCCCTCGCCGAGCGGCGTGAGCTTGACGGCCGGCATCACGGGCTCGGCAAAGAATGGGCTGGGCAGGCCGAGCGTGCCGTCGCCGTACGCCGCGGCGAGTGCGATCAGCCGGGTGCGGATGTCGCCGTAGGCCGCGGGACGGGCCGCGCGCGCATCACGCCACTCCTTGGGGCCAGGCGACGCGGATCGCGGCTCGGCTCTCGGCTCCGGTCGCCGGCTTCGCGGCGCCAGATGGCGCTCCATGAAGCGAACGACGCCGCGGTCGATCGCTGCGCTCGCTCGGGTCAACACTCCGCGCACGGTGGGAAGGTACCCGATTTCCGAGCACCGTGAACCGTTGCAAAGCGGGCGATCTGGGCAGCCGATCTGGCCAGCGCGTGAATCGAAGTCGCGCTATCACCTCGCCATGTCGACGCGAGGCATCACCGGCACCCGATCGCGGATCGCCTGGCTGTGCGCGGGGCTCGGCGGCGTGGCGGGCTTCCTCGGCCTTCTGCCGGCGGCTCGCGCCGATACGTTCAGCGGATTCTCTGGCGTCGACCGGCCCTACCTGGTCAACCAGGATCGCGTGTGCGCTCCCATCGTCGTGGCGAACAGCGCCGCGACCGGCGCGCCGAGATGCGAGAAGGTCGCGGCCGACGCGATCGCCAAGCTCTCGATCAAGCCGCCGCTCGTCCAGAGCGGCGCCAAGGCCGCGTTCGCGGCGCAGGTCACCGGACGCACGATCACGGTGAGCCGCAAGACCGGCGGCGTCGTCGTCACATGGGACGCGCCGGATCCGGTCGTGAAGATCGTCGACCTCTACGCCAGCCAGTACGAGGACCGGGTCGCGATCGCCTACAACGTCCGGCGGGCCGGCAAGGAGGTCACCGACGTGGTCGCGTTCGACCTCGGCCAGAGCCAGACCTCGGTCACCGCGCCGATCCTCGATCCGGCGAGCGATCCAGCCAAGGATCCGGCGGCGCCTCCGGCCGCACCGGCGCCGCCCGTCGACGCCAAGCTCGCCAAGGCGATCGCCGACGCGCGCGGGGCCCCCAAGGCCAAGGCGCTCGCGGCATGGCGAGCGGTGCTCGCCCTCGACAGCGCGCACGCCGAAGCGCTGTTTCGCACCGCCGCCGAGCTCGCCGCGAAGCGCTCGGCGGAGGCCCTCGCGGCGCTCCATACGCTGGCCGGATCGGGGCGCGACGACGCGACGGAATGGCTGGTCGAGGCCCGGTTCGACCCCGCGTTCGCCGCGCTGCGCGCCGACGCCAGCTTCCGCGCCGTGGTCGGCCTCGATCGCAAGCCGGCGACGACCTACGAGCGGTTCATGGGGTTCGGCGGCCAGTGGGAACAGACCGGGACCAGCTGCGACGCTCCGGAGGTCCGGTTCACCGCGACGCGCGATCGCAAGTTCCGCCTCCGCGTCAAGACGACCTGCGAAGGCAGTGTCTATGACACGCCGTTCAAGGGCACCTGGCGGATCGACGGTAACCGCATCGTGCTGCAGCTCCCCAACCAGGGCAAAGCCGTGAGCGCGGCCGACGAGGCGACGTGCCGGTTCGAGGGTGCAGGTGACGAAGACGCGATGCGCTGCTCGCTCGGCCGCGACATCGACTTCGTGGTTCTACCGACCCGGCGGTGACCCAGCCGTCGATCGTTCTCGGGCGTTCTCGGGCGTTCTCGGCGGCGCCATGTCTCCGTTTATGTCGAACCGCTGGACGCGGCCCAAGCGATTGCCAGCACTTGATGCCGGTCGCCACCCGTTCCGTCAGGTCACCGTAAGGGAGCTGACGTTTGAACGCCACGGGCGTGAGCGGCCACTTAGGACCGAGCACGTTATGCTTGCACGAGTGAAGCGCGATACGACGGGTCCGATGGCGGCACTCGGACCGGCGGATGAAGCCGATCTGATCGCGCGCTGCAAGGCGGACGAGCGCAGCGCGCACGACGAGCTGTATCACCGGTTTCGCCGCCAGGTTGCCGGCAACCTCTACCGCGTGCTCGGCGACCGGACCGATCTCGACGACTTGGTCCAGGAAGTGTTCGTCATCGCGTTCCGCGGGCTCGAGCGATTTCGCGGCGACGCGCGGCTGTCGACCTGGATCTACCGGATCTGCGTCAACGTCGCGCTTGGCAAGATCCGCACCCGCAAGCGGCGCCCGGCCGCCGTGGGCGTCGCCGATCTCGATGCAACCTCGGTCGATCCGAGCCTGACCGAGCGCCCCGAGACGCCCGACCGTACCCTCGAGCGCCGCCAGGAGCAGGAGCGCGTCTACAAGGCGCTCGAGCAGCTCGCGCCCAAGAAGCGCATCGTGCTTTATCTCCACGAGATCGAGGGCCTCGACCTCAAGGAGATCGCGTACCTCGTCGATTCCAACCCGGTCACCGTGCGGACCCGGCTGTTCTACGCGCGCCGCGAGTTCTATCGCCTGATCGCGGGTGAGAACGCGCCCGAGCAACCCGATGGCCAGGTCGGTGGCGCGAGCAGCGCGCCGTTGGCCGTCGTCTCGGGCGCCGAGCCCGATCTCGAGGACCTCGAGATCAACGCGCTCGGCGATGGAGCCAAGCCGTGACGGCGCACATCGCTCCCCACCGCTGGGCCGATCTCTGGGCCGGGCGGGTCAACGACGACGAGCGCGCCGCCATGGAGCGCCACGTCAAGGAGTGCCGAGGGTGCGCGCGGGTCCGTCAGCGCGTGACCCGCGCGAGCGATAGCTTCGTCGCGATCCGGAGCCAGCCGGCGCCCGAGGTGCCGTGGGACGCCGTCCGCGCACGCGTCCACTGGTCGGTCTCCACCGAGCGCCGCACCGCGCTCCGGCAACGCCGGCCGGCCTACGGGTGGATCGCCGCCGCGACCGCCGCGGGGGTCGCCGTCGCGCTGCTCAGCAGCCGCTCGGCCCCAAGCCCCGAGCGCCAGCCGATCGCGACCCGCCACGAGCCGCCGCCGGCGCCGGTGCCCGCTTCGCCCGCGGGACTCGTCGGTCTGGTCAGCCGCGCCTCCGGCGACATCATGGTCGACGGGGTGCGGCCGCCCGATCTGTTCGCGCGGACGCTCATCAAGGGCAGCCTGATCGCCACGGGCGATGGCCGCGTCGACGTCCAGTTTGGCGACATCAGCGCGTTCGCGCTGGGGCCGCGATCGACGCTCGAGCTTCGCCGGTTCGACGCCCAGACCATCGACCTCGTGATCGAGGGCACGGTCGACATCACCGTCGCCGCGCGCGCCGACGGCCAGCGCTTCCTGGTTCACGCGGGCGATCACGTCGTCGAGGTCCGCGGCACGCAGTTCCGTGTCACGCACGACAGCGCGTCGACGAGCGTCGCCTGCCGCCACGGCCTGGTCGTGGTGAGCGATCGCACCGGCGCCGCCAAGGTCGAGGTCGGCGCTGCCCGCCGCCTCCACATCGCCAGCGGAGCCCCGATCTCGAGCGCGGCCGTTGTCACGCTCTCGAACGACGAGCTGTCCAGCCTGGTCCAGGCGACCCCCTTCACGCTCCCGCTCTGGGAGCCCACCACGCTGCTGCAGACCTCCGCGCCGCTCGAGGTCGCGACCTCCGGCCGCCGCGACGTCCGGGTCGATGGCGTCGAGCTCGGCCTCGCGCCGCTCCGGGTTCGCGTCAGGCCCGGCCGACACACGGTCGAAGCCGCCGACAGCGCGGGCCGGTTCCGGCGCGCCGGTTGGATCGATGTCGCCGCCGCGCCCCATGGCGCGCGCCTCGAGATCCCGGCCGAGCCGCCCGCTACCGGGGGCGTCACCGAGCGACGCCGCCAGCTCAGCACGCGCATCGATCGGCCGCGCCTGGGTCGCTGCATACGCTCGATCGCCAAGGCCGGGCTCACCGGGACCTACGTCCAGATCGAGATCGCCGTCGACGCCCAAGGCGCGGTTGGCTTCCTCAACGTCATCGACTCCGATCTGCCCTCGGCGACCGCCAGCTGCATCCGCGAGGTGCTCGCCGACGTTCGGTTCGGCAGTGGCGCAGCCGCCACCTGGCGCGAGCGGATCGATCTCTAGCGCGTGTCGCGCGTCCTGCCACGCCAGCGCCTGTGACGACGAATCCGGCAGAGCCAGCGGAGCCACGCGCGGGGACGATCCATCGCGGCGACGTGTTCTGGATCGGGCCTGATGACGCGCGGGGGCCCGCTCCGAGCTATTCGCATCCTCACGTGGTGGTGCAAGAGGATGTCTTCAACCACTCGCGCGTCACCACCGTGATCGTGTGCGCACTCACGTCGAACTTGCGCCGCGCGACCGAGCCGGGGAACGTCCTGCTCGACGTGGGGGAGGGCGATCTCGCCCACCAGAGCGTCGTGGTCGTGTCGCAGATCTCGTCGATTGACAAGGCCCGCCTGGGGCAGCGGATCGGGTCGCTGTCCGAAGCGCGCGTCGAGCAGATTCTGGCCGGCCTGCGATTCCAGCAGCGTTCATTCTTCGAGCGCTAGCGAGCGGCGCGTGGTGGCAACGAGGCCGCCCAGCTCCGGCGCCGGCCGAGAGCCTGCACGGCAGCAGCCGTGCGCGCGACCAACTCGGCAGCGAGTCACCATCGAAGGCGCCGTAGATGGCGGTGTGGGTCTCGGGTTGGCCCTGGTCGCCGGGCTCACCGACCTGCTCGTCCTGTGCGTCCCGCGCTGTCGCGGACGCGCCGATCGAGGCGCCGGCATTACCTCGCAGGGAATCGTCAGCGTGTCGCGGATGCCGTACCAAGGACGCATCAGCGCGGCATCACGGCAGCGCACCGACAAGGAGAATTCCATGCGTAGCAGCAGCATCTTCCAGCGGACCGCAGGCGACGGCAGCGTGGCCGGTCCGGACGGCATCAGGCTCGGGCGAGGGATCGCGAACGATCGCCGGCGGCGAGCGGGTCTGCTCGCGCTCGTGGTCGCGACGGCGGCGCTCGTGGGCGAGCTCGGCCCCACGACGGCGTGGGCGGAACCGCCGGCCAAGCCAGCGACCGCAAGTCCGGCCGTGCGCAGCGCGGGCAACGCGAACGAGCTGGTGGTGAGCTACCTCGCCGCGTGGAACGAGCGAGATGGCAGAAAGCGGCGCGAGCTGATCGCAAAGACCTGGACCGCGACCGGCACGTACATCGATGCGCATCGCCACGGCGAGGGGATCGACGGCATCGACGCGATGATCAAGGCCGCGCAGGATCGCTTCCCTGGCTACGCGCTGCACCTGGTCAGCGGCATCGAAGCACACAACGGGTTCTTCCGGTTCAGCTGGGCCGCGGGCGGCACATCGGAGGCGCCGCTGTATCTGGCGGGGACCGACTTCGCGACGATCGCGAGCGATGGTCGGTTGCAGCAGGTCGCCGGCTTCGTCGACGCCGCCCCGGCGCACTGACTTGTTTGGCAGCTCCCCGGCTCTGGTCTCTCGATCGGTCTCTCGATCGGTCTGTCGCCGTGACCGGTGACAACCTGGACGGAATCGTCGCTCGAGGACGCGCGACTTCCGGGCTATCGAACACCGCCGCAAACGGCATGGTTCGACGCGTCGTCAGCTCAGCGCCTCGGCGATCTTCTCGGCGGCGCGGGTGGCGAGCGCCATGATCGTGACCTGGGGATTGACGCCGAGCGAGGTCGGGACCGCGGCGCCGTCGACGACGTAGAGCCCCTGGGTATCGTGGAGCTGGTGATTGGGATCCACCACGGAGCTGGCCGGGTCGCGTCCCATCCGGGCGGTGCCGAGCGGGTGATACGCCGAGATGTCGAGATCCCACGGCCGGATCCGCGCTCGCCGCAGCGCCGGCAGATCGTCGGGCCCAAGCGTCCCGAAGCCGGCGACGGGGGCGTGCACCACGCGGGCGCCGGCGGCAAAGAAGATCTGTGCGAGCACGTCGATGCCCCGCTTGATGTGCGAGACGTCTTGCTCCGATAGCCAGTACTGGATCACCGGCTCGCCCCGCACCGCGTGCACCGATCCGCGCGAGGTGTCCTCGACCATGAAGCCGAAGGTCGCGACATGATCGAAGCTCTCGGCGAGCCGGATCAGCTCGGGACCGATCAACTGCGACACCGACATCGACATCTCGAGCGGCAGCATCACGCCCTCGAACAGGATGCCCTCCTCGTGGAGCTCGTCGATCGAATAGCCCTGCGGGATGCCGTTCCACGGCTGGATCACCTCGTCGAGCTCGGCGAACAGGCCGCACGCCGGATGGATCGACAGGTTCTTGCCGAGCTGGCCAGACGGTTGGCCGAGCCGCTGGGCACCGAGCAGCAGCGGCGTCATGATCGAGCCGCACGCCACGACGACCGTGCGCGCGTGGACCGTGAGCACGTGACCATCCTCGGTGTGGGCGACGACCCCCCGCGCGCGCCCACCCGCGGTGATGATCCGCGTGACGTTGGCGCCCGGAAACAGCTCAGCGCCCGCGCGCAGCGCGAGCGGGATGTAGCTGACGTTGGTCGACCGCTTGGCGTCCGTGGGGCAGCCGAAGCAGCACACGCCCTGGCCGTCGCAGGCCGGGGCGTTGCGCCTGAGCGGGCCGTGCCGGGTGAACCCGAGGGCCTCGCAGCCGCGCGCGATCACGCGGCCGTTGCCGCCGAGCAGCCCCGCGCGAGCCTGCTCGACCTGGAGCACCGCCTCGACGCGCTCGAAGTAGCCGGCCATGCGATCGGGCGCGAGCTCGTCCAGCCCGAGCTCGTCGCGCCAGCTCGCGAGCACGCGATCCGGCGTGCGAAAGCAGGTTCCCGAGTTGACCGTGGTCGAGCCGCCGACCGTCTGGCCGAGCGGGATCGGAATGGCGACGTTACCGAGCGAGAACGTCGATCCGCCGCGGCGGTACAGCTTCTGCTGCATGTCGAACGCGCGGCTGGTGAACTCGCTGCGATCGAAGTACTGACCCTGCTCGACGAACACGACCGCGAGGCCTGCCTCGGCCAGCTCGCGCCCGACGACCGCGCCGCCGGCGCCAGTACCGACGACGACCACGTCGCACTCGACCGCGAGGTCGGCGTCGAGCTTGTGCACCCGGTCGCGCAGATACGCCGGCTTGGTCTCCCGGACCTGCGTGCTTTCGTAGACGCAACCGAGTTGCCGATAGAGTTTCGGGTCGTCAAAGTGAGCCATCTTGAGCGGGCTCACCAGCGCGCGCAGCATCAACCGGCGGATCGGATCCGCGGTGCGCCAGCTCTCGAGCATCGCCAGCCGCCGGTCGGCGCCGACCTTGGCAAACGGCCGCCGTTCGCCCACCCACGCCATGGCATCGAGGCCGCGCAGCACGCCCCCGATCCCGCGCTGCAGCGGGCTGGGCAGCTTGTCCAGGAGCTGTTCTACCTTGTGCACCGTGGCCTCGCCGGCGCTTGGCAGGAACCGCCCTGCGGGCAACGCGGTCTCTGCAACAGCGACCAAAGTTCGACGCTGCGCGAGCGATAGCTGGGACACGGCCTCAGCGTAACGCATCAATGGTCCGACCAGTAGACCAAACAGCGGCACGGATGTCAGGAATCTCTGGCATTTCCGGACCCGGCCGCGCGCAACACCCGAAAACTCGCAGCCCCCCTGTGGCTCGCCACGTGCCATGTACGCACGGCATGCATCTCCAATCGCTTGTCTTCGCTACTGCCGTCGCATGCATCGCTATCGCCGGCTGCGCCGAGCCGGCTCCCATCGAGCCCGTATGCGAGCACCCGGCGCCGATCACGGGCCAGTCCGACCCACGAGCGCCCGACTATCTCGTGGGGTTGCGAGACGGTATCGACACCCAAGCGGAGGCCACCAGGCTCGCCAGCGTATACAGGCTCGAGAACGTCCGCGTCCTCAGCGGAAGCTCGATGTTCGCGGCGGCGATCGATGACGACGCGCGCGAGAAGCTGCGCTGCGAGCCATCGGTGAGCTTCATCGCGCACGACGGCATCGTCGGGCCGGTGGACGTGCCAGGACCTACCTCGACGGCGATCTCCGGCTAAGGGACCGCGAATGAGTTACTCGGTCGCCAGCTGACGTTCGACACCGAGCTCTCGACGGAGACGGCAGCGAATCGCGATGGAGCTCGATCGACTTATCCATTCAAGCTGGTTCCAGGGGCCAGGCGCGCGAGGCGCGGCGGGCGCCACCTTGCGGATCGCGCTTGACCCTCCACCAAGGTGGAGGCTCTAGCGTCGATCCATGACTCACGCCCGTTACCTGCGCATCGTCTGGCTCAGTGCACTGTACGACCTGATCGTCACCGTGTCGTTTGCGACGCCGTGGACCGCTCGCTTCACGCTGGGCCAGCTGGCCGGGCTTGGCTTCGGCGGGGCGCCGCTCGGCGCGCCGGATGCGCTCGACCTGTTGTTCATCACCATGTTCGGGTCGATCGTGACGATCTGGTCCGTGGTCCGCCTGCGCAAACCCAGCGTCGAGCTCGGCGTCGCCGACGGGATCGGGCGCGCCGTGTTCGCGCTCTGGCAGGCCTACGCGCTTGGCCACGGCGTCAATCACGTCATCGGCCTGTTCCTGGTCGTCGAGATCGGTTTCGGGCTCGCCCAGCTGGGTGGTGCCGTCGCGCTTGGTCGACCCCGCCGTCTTGCGGCATGATCTGGGGATGCGCATCGGCGAGCTCGCAGCAGCGGCGGACGTCAACATCACGGCGATCCGGTTCTACGAAGCGGAGCGCTTGCTGGACCCGCCAGCACGCACGGCGGCGAACTATCGCAGCTACGCGTCCGACACGGTCCAGCGCGTTCGGTTCATCCGGCGGGCGCAGCAGCTCGGGTTCTCGCTCGCCGAGATCCGCGGCTTCCTCGGCGCGCTCAGCACCCCCGGGCTGCGCGACGGCACGCCGATCGCATCCCGCAAGCTGCGCGCATTCGCCAGCGAGAAGCTCGACGACCTCGCGGCGCGGGTTCGCGATCTGCAGCGCATGCAGCGCGGGATCCGGCTCCTGGTCGCACGCGGCCGCGTCGACGGACCGTGCCCGGTGCTCGAGGCGCTCGCGCCGTGCGCTCCCCCACCGCGCGGCCGGCGCCGCGCGCAAGCGGCCTGAGCGCGAGGCAGACTCGGCGCCCCGGCGCGGACGCGTCAACATGGTCGACGAGCCCCGGAATCCAACGGTCAGCCTCGAGCTTCGTGCTGCCGGCCACACGCCGGGCGGTGATCACCCGAGGTCCTGTGGTGAGCCTGGGTGCGGCACCAACTCGCCGCGCCTCGCGAGCGTGCGGGAGGGTCAGCCCAGAGCGCCTGCGTGGCTTGCGTTCCGGTCTCCCAAAAATCTCAACGAGATCTCCGAATGGCGGCGGCCGTGCGAGCACTGGGCTGTGGGCGGCGGGCTCCGCTTCGTGCGCCGCGCCTCGGAATCCGATGATTCCGCCTCGAGCTTCGTGCTGCCGTCCACAGGCCGGGTGGTGGTCACCCGAGGTCCAGTGGTGAGCCTCGGTGCGGGACCAGGTCGCCGCGCCAGGCGAGCGTCGGGCGGGTCGGCGGGTCAGCCCAGAACGCCTGCGTGGCTTGCGTTCCGGTCTCCCAAAAATCTCAAAGAGATCTCCGAATGGCGGCGGCCGTGCGAGCACTGGGCTGTGGGCGGCGGGCTCAGCTTCCTGCGCCGCGCCTCGGAATCCGATGATTCCGCCTCGAGCTTCGTGCTGCCGTCCACAGGCCGGGTGGCGATCACCCGAGGTCTTGTGGTGAGCCTGGGTGCGGCACCAACTCGCCGCGTCTCGCGAGCGTTCGGGGCGTTCCGGTGTCCCAACATCTCAAAGCGACTCCGAATGGCGGCGGTGGTGCGAGCACGGGGCTGTGGGCGGCCTCGAGCTTCGTGCTGCCGCCCGCAGGCCGGGTGGCGATCACCCGAGGTCCTGTGGTGAGCCTGGGTGCGGCACCAACTCGCCGCGCCTCGCGAGCGTGCGGGAGGGTCAGCCCAGAGCGCCTGCGTGGCTTGCGTTCCGGTCTCCCAAAAATCTCAACGAGATCTCCGAATGGTCCGGGCGGGCCGGCCCAGCACACCGGAAGAGAGAACAACAGGGTCCGAAAAATACCGGCGATTTCTATTGCACGCCGCATCCTCGACGGATATTGCTTGGTGGTGACGGCCGGTACGCCCAAGGCCACGCGCAAGCGCGCCGCGCGTTCGCAACCCGAACAGCTCGCCCTGTTCAAGCAGCGCGGCGGAAAGCGACGGGGGGCAGGCCGCCCGCCGAAAGGTCCGCGCGCCGGCTCGCCGCACAAGGAGCGACCGTACCTGCACGCCCGCAATCCGGTGCATGTGGTGCTTCGGGCCGTCAGTGCCGTCGGCAATCTGCGCCGCCGGCTCGCGTATCATGCGGTGCGCGAAGCCACGATCACGACCGCACGGCGCGAGAACTTCCGGATCGTCCACCTCAGCATCCAGCGCAATCATGTGCACCTGCTCGTCGAGGCAGATGACAAAGCGGCGCTCGCGTCCGGCATGCAAGGCTTCGAGATTTCGGCCGCCAAGCACCTGAACGCGGCGATCAGCAAGGGCCGGCCGGGGCCGCGACGGCGCGGCGCGGTGTTCCCCGACCGCTACCATGCAGAGATCATCACGTCGCCGACCCAGGCGCGGCATGCCCTGAGTTACGTGATCAACAACTGGCGGAAGCACCGCGAGGATCGCAGCGCTGTCACACGCACGTGGAAGATCGACTGGTTCTCGAGCGCGGCGATGTTTCCCGACTGGCGGGAGTACGGCGACGAGGACGCGTTCCTGTGGCGCGGCCCGCCGACCTACGATCCGCTGATGGTGTTTCGACCCAAGACCTGGCTCCTCAGGGAGGGCTGGAAAAAGCTGGGATCGATTTCGTGTCGCGATGTTCCCTCGGCGGGCCGCTGAACCGGGTGGCGCCGCCGCCATGGCAGCGCGTCAGGCCAGGACCTCGTTCCATTCGACGACGGTCCAGCGGCTGACCACGCCGTGGACCACGAACGGATCGTCGCGGATGAACTCCTCGGCGGCGGCCCTCGTGGTGAAGATGCCGAGCGCGCGGCCGGTGGTGTCGAGCAGCGGTCCTGCCATGAGCAGCGTGCCGCGGCCCTGGAACTGATCGAGCCGCTCGCGATGCGCGGGCAGGTGGTCGCGCGCCCTGGCGAGACCCTCAGGCGTTGCTTCGTAGAACATCACGTACTTCGTCGCCACCGCAGCGCGCGCGAACGCAACCAGTTGCGCCAGCCATGCGTCGTCGGATTCGAACGTCTTCTTCACCGCCTCGGCGTCGGCGCCGTAGCGCTCGAGCTGCTTGTGCTCGAGCTCGACCCGCGTGCGCCGCGGCGCTTCGACGATGAAGCCGATCTCGATCTCGGTCGAGAACGCGGGGTCGTATTGCCAGCTCGCGGTGATCTGCCAGGCCAGGACCAACCGGTCCGGCGGCTCCCACGCGAGGACCTTGCCGACGTCGACCTCGCTGCCGTCCCTGCAGATCGAGTACCAGCGGCCACCAGCGCGCGGCTCGAGCACCATGCGCTCGAGCGGCGATGCACCGATGTGATGCTCGCGCGGCCACCAGCGATCGATGCCATCGGTGAACGTACGAAACGCGCGTTGCTGCGAGGTCTCGACGACGATCTGTTTCTTGATGCTGGTCACGGGTCCTCCTGTTCGGCGGCGAGCTTGAACGCCGCCAGCGCGCGATCCCAGAACCGGTCGAGATAGTCCCGCATGGCCGCAATGCCGCGCGGATCGACCTGATAGAAGCACCGGCTGCCCTCGCGGCGCTGCACGACCAGCCCGGCGCCGAGCAACACCTTGAGATGCTGCGACACGGCGGGGCGGGTGACGTCGAGCCCCTCGGCGAGCTTGCCGACGGAGACCGGCCGCTTCGACAGCCGCTCGAAGATCGTCCGCCGCGTATCGTCGGCGAGCGCCGCGAATCCCAGCTGGTTAGTCATCGCTTACGGTAAGCATCTGCTAACCAGTGGCTGGCTGTCAATCACGACGTGCGATCGGGCCCGGGGCGTGACGCGGGCGCTACCACAGGCCGCGATGCGACGACCGCGCGAGCGCAGGCGCCACGACCGGCCTTGCCGCCGGATTGCGCTGGCGAGCCGGCGCCGTCGGCGCTCGCATGCTCCCGGCCCTGCGGGCATAGTCGGCCCACCATGATCGCCTTCTTTGGAATGGGTCTACTGGGTACCAACTTCGTCCGGGCACTGCGCGGCCGCGGCGAGGACGTCCAGGTCTGGAATCGCTCGCCTGACAAGGCGACCGCGCTCGAGGCCGACGGCGCGCGCGCGTTCGCCGATCCCGCCGCAGCGGCGCGCGGCGCGGCGCGGGTCCATCTCACGCTGCCCGACGACGCTGTCATCGATGACGTGCTCGAGCGCGCGCGCCCGGGATTCGGCCCCGGCACCCTGATCATCGATCACTCGACGACCTCGACCGCCGGCGCGCTCGCCCGGATCACGCGCTGGCGCGAGCGCGGCATCACCTATGTTCACGCGCCGGTGTTCATGGGCCCGCAGAACGCGCGCGACGCGACCGGCGTCATGATGCTGTCGGGGCCGCGCAGCATCGTCGAGCCGCTGATTCCGGTGCTGTCGCCGATGACAGGCAAGCTCGTCGACCTCGGTGAGCGGCCCGACGCCGCCGCGGCGTTCAAGCTGCTGGGCAACCTGTTCCTGATCTGCATGACCGCGGGGCTCGCCGAGATGCTCGCACTGGCCAAGGTGCTCCACGTGCCGCCGGCGGAGGCGGCGTCGCTGTTCGGCCACTTCAACCCAACCTCGACCGTGGTGCCGCGGATCAAGAAGATGACCGACGCGGCGTTCGAGCCGCCGTCCTGGGAGCTCGCGATGGCGCGCAAAGATGTCCGCCTGATGATCGAAGCAGCGTCGGAGGCGGGGATTCCGCTCGCGGTCTTGCCGGCGATCGCCGCGCGGATGGACACCGTGATCGCCGAGGGTCACGGCGAGAAGGACTGGAGCGTGATCGCCAAGGATGCCGTCGATCGGTAGGGACGTGTCGCGTCGCGCGGTTCGTTCGGGTGCGCGTCGCGCGATCGAGCGCCGATGGCTCCCGGTCCAGGCGTCACATGTGTAACGTGCTCAGCGCGCGAACGTGCCGTCGAGCAGGCCGTAGGTCGCGGTGAGCTCGGCGCCCACGAACACCGCGCCGCGGTCTTCGCCCACGTTGGCGGCGAGCCGGAAGCCGGACGCGGCGTTGAGCCACCAGGTGAAGCCGAGCTGGCCGGTGATCCGCTGGCCGATCTTGCTGTTCACGAGATCGTCGTCGGACAGCTGGAGCGTGCCAGCCACGTCGAGCGCGCCCAACGGATCGCCGTGCTCGCCATAGGTGAACCGGCGGAGCCGCGCGTTGGCGCCGAGCGCCCACGGGGACGGCTGGGTGTCCGGCGCGAACATCCGGAGCCGAGCGTACGCACCGCCGGACAGTTCGAGCTGATCATCGGCGAGCTGCGCGCCATAGCTCGCCGAAGCGAGGACCTGCTCGACCCGTCCGGTCTCGGTCGGCGCGGGGTCGTCGGGGCGCTGCAGGTAGCCTTCGCCGAACACCAGCTGGGCATCGAACCCGCTCGGGCGCAGGAACAGCTGGCTGTCGCGCAGCACGTTCAGGAGCTCGTAGCTGAGGCCGGCGTCGGGCTCGCCGAGCAGGATGCCTGCCTCGCGCAGGATCGCCACGGTGGTGACCAGCGCGCGGTAGGTGGAGCGTTCGCCGCGCAGTGCCCACCACGTGAGCTGCAGGCGGCGCGCCGTGGTGGCGTCGATCGGCCTGCCGAGCGCGCGCGCGGCTTCGAGGGTCCGCGCCAGCCGGCGGACGCGGATCGCTGCACCGACGTCGAGGACGCGGCCGTAGCCACCGCCGATCGCCAGCTGCAGATCCGCGGTGGACCGGGTGTCTTTGAGCGTGTTGTTGGGGTTGTCGGCGACGTCGGCGACGTAGTTGACCTGCGCGCCGGCGGCGCCCCGGCCGATGGCGTAGATCGGACCGCGGTAGAATCTCAGCTCACCGTCGGCGGTGAGGTCGACCTGGAGGCCGCGCGACACGGTCGGGCCATCGGGATTGATGTAGCCCGCGACGACATGGGCCCCGGCATCCCAGCCCCACGCCATTGTCTCGCGCTCGATCCGCTTCTGATACAGGCCGGCGATGTCGGCGTCGAACGCGGTCCGCTTGCGCGCCGTGTCGTACGCGAGGTTGGCCGTCCCGCCGGCGAACGTCACGCGTTCGTAGGCGGCGAGTGCGTCGTCGGCGAGCGCGGGCAGGGCAGGCAGGTCGCGCTGCGCCTCGTGACCCGCGAGCAGGCCGGGGCTCGTCGCGCCGGCGTCGGCTGCGCGGTCGGCGCCCGCTGCCTCGTCGTTGCTGGTCGTCGCGCTAGCGGCTCCGCCGGCCGCCACGGGGCTGCTGGTGCCGGCCGCGACCCCGGTGCCGGGCACGCTGACTGGCGCCGCGGCGGGTGCGCCGGTGCGCGCCGCGGGTGGCTTTGCCGAGCTCGCGCTGCCCGCCGCCGCGCCGGCACCGGTGGCTTTGGCGGCCGGCTCCGCGCCGAGCTTGGCGAGCGCCTTCTTCGCGAGCTCGCGCTGGGCTTTGTCGCGCGCGGGGTCGGCGATGATCTTCTGCAGCGTGGGCGCGGCGGCCGCATCGCCCAGGGTGCCGAGCCCCTCGATCACGATCTCGCCGATGATGTCGAACGTCTCGGTCTCGGCCAGCTTGATCAGCACCGGAACGGCGCGCTTGTCCTTGCTCTGGGCGAGCCTGCGCGCGGCGTCGCGGCGTCGCTCCTTCCAGGCCGACCGGTCGAGGTCCGCCGGCTGGGTCTCGATCAGCTTGATCTGCGCCGCCGCGTCGATCGCCTGCGCCCGCGCTGGTGACACGCTGGCCACCGCGGCGAGCATCGCCGCGCCCAGCGCCGTGGTCGCGCGCCTCACAGGCCTCCGAACCGGAGACAGTGCATGTCGTCGGGATCCGGGGTGCGCGGCGAGCCCTGGACCCGCAGCTCGTCGCACGTTGACGCAGCGATGCAGTTGATCACCAAGCGCTGGCGATCCGAGGTCTGGCCCTCGAGCACGTCGACGCAGCGCGGCCAGGTGAACCGGTTGGCGTTGTCCGACGAGATCGAGATCGCGCCGCAATCGACGAGCCGCCAGCACGCGCCGACCGCCGACCGCTCGGCATCCGGGCAGTCCGTCAACGTGCCGCCTTGCGCGCACTCGGCGCGCGTACCCTCGGTGGTGTCGTCCCCTGCGCCACAAGCCGCTGCGAGACCGAAGCCGGCGATCGCGATCGCCGCGAGCAGAACCTTCATCGCCGGCGATGATACCGCGACGCGGTCAGCGGCTCCGCCAAGTCACGCGGTAGTCTTCTTCTTCCGCACCAGGCGATCGACGGGCACGTCGGGGATGCTCGCGGCGACCAGCTCGGCGATGTCGAGCACCTGGATCTTGTCGTCGACGTTGCGCTGCTTCATGCCGTCCGTGAGCATGATGTTACAGAACGGGCAAGCGACCGCCACGGCCTCGACCTCGGCCGCGATGATCTCGTCGGTGCGGTTCAGGTTCACGCGCTCGCCCTCGGTCTCCTCCATGAACATCCGCGCGCCGCCGGCGCCGCAGCAGAACCCGTGGCGCTTGTTGCGCGTGAGCTCCTTGATTCCGCCGGGCGCGCCGACGGCGGCGAGCACGTTGCGCGGCGCATCGAACTCGCGGTTCCAGCGGCCGAGGTAGCAGCTGTCGTGATACGTGATGGTGTCGACCGGCGAGGTCTCCGACTTGAGCTTGCCGTCCTGGTACAGGTGGTCGATCAGCTGCGTGTGATGGACGACCTCGAAGTTGCCGCCGAACTGCGGATAGTCGTTCTTCAGCGTGTGCAGGCAGTGCGGGCAGGACGTCACCACCTTCTTCGCGTTGACCGACTTGAGCATCTCGATGTTCTGCTCGGCGAGCGCCTGGAACAGCATCTCGTTGCCCGCGCGGCGCGCCGGATCGCCGGTGCAGCCCTCCTGGTGGCCGAGCACCGCGTAGTCGACGCCCGCCGTGTCGAGGATCTTGATCATCGCGCGGGTCTGCTTGATGATCCGGCTGTCGAACGCGCCGGCGCAGCCGACCCACAGGATGTACTCGGGATCGGGATTGTCCTCGATCGTAGGAACGTTGAGGCCGTTGGCCCAGTCCATCCGCTGATCGTTGGCGATGCCCCAGGGGTTGCTCTGACGCTCCATGTTGCGGAACGTCCGCTGGAGCTCGCCGGGAGTCTTCTCCTGCTCGAGCACCAGGTTCTGGCGCATCTGGATGATCTTGACCGGGTGTTCGATGAACACCGGGCAGACCTCCTGGCAGGCGCCGCAGGTCGTGCACGCCCACAGGGTGTCCTCTTGCACGCGGCCACCCGTCATCTTGGGCATCGCCTGCTCTTCGGCGATCGCGGCCGTGAGCTTGCCCTGGGCGAAGGTCAGGTCGGGATGCGGGTGCGCGTCGTCGAACCCGTGCGAGCGCGAGAACTCGTCGAGCCCCGCGACCTCTTCCTTGAGCTCGGCGATCTGATCGCGGATCGCGACCCGATCGAGCATCTCGTAGCGGATGTCGTGGATGAGCTGCATCGGCGACAGGTTCTTGCCGGTGTTGTACGCGGGGCAGTAGTTGCTGCAGCGCGCGCACTCGGTGCAGGCGTAGGTGTCGAGCAGGCTCTTCCACGACAGCTGCTCGAACTTGCCGACGCCCCACTGGTTCTCGTCCTCGAGGTTCAGCTTGGGCAGATCCATCCGGCGCTCGGACCGGTTGCGCGCGAAGATGTTGGGCAGCGCGCCGAGCAGGTGGATGTGCTTGGAGTACGGGAGGTAGTTGAGAAACGTCAGAAGAATCAAGACATGCAGCCAGTAGCCGATCAGGAAGCCGCGCTCGGCATCTTCTGCCGGTACCGACGCCAGCATTTTGCCGATCAGGTTCGAGATCGGCAGGTACGCCTGCCCCGTTCCTGCGGACGAGATCATCTTGGCCGTCTCGTAGCCGTGAAACAGGAAGTGCGTGAGCATCAGCGACCCGATGCCGCCGAGGATGAGGCCGGCGTCGAGCGTCCACGGGATCAGCCGCGGCTTGACGACCGTGCGCCGGACGATCGCCCAGCCGATCGCCAGCAGCACGAGGAAGTTCGTGATGTCGATCGCTCCGTACAGCGGATGGCTGATCACATCGGGCAGCAGCTTGAGCGAGACGCCGGGCCACACGCCGGACACCACGATATCGACCGTCGCGATCGTGATGATGAGGAAGCCCCAGAAAATCACCAGGTGGTGCTTGCTCGTACGGTGCTGCGGGCCCTCCTCGGCGACCTTCTTCTGCCCGAAGAAGTAAATGCCGACATCCATCAGGCGTGCGGGCAGCTGGTCGAGGCGGGGCCTCGGGTCGGAAGTACCGGCTGCGACAGCGCGCCCGAACAACCACACCGTGCGCGCGAAGAACGCGACCGACGCCGCGAGCAGGAGAATGAACAAGACCTGTTGCTCGACCTGATTCACGACGTGTCGGGGATATCACGCGTCGACGTGGATTGTCATGGCGCGGCGCGTGTTTGCTGACCTCAGTAAGCCTCGCGGCTGCATCCCGCGCAGGGCCGCCTCGGGCGTGCGCGGTGCCGCCTCGGGCAGACGTGCGTGCAAACATTGTTTGTCCGCGCACAAACCAACATACTCGTAAGGATCAGCACCTTCATGGATGCCGTCGCGAACATCCTGGTCGTCAGCGACCTACATTTCGGGGAGGAGCTCTTGCCCGGCGCGTCGCAGGAGCGCCGCCGCGCCGTCGAGCTGGGCGCATCGGCGTTCCGGGAGTTCCTGCGCTATCACTCCGTGCGTCGCCGCGACGGCCGGCCCTGGCGCCTGGTGATCGCCGGGGATCTGTTCGACTTCATGTCGGTGGTCATTCCCGGGACCAAGGAGCGGCCGGCCAAGTCGGCCGACGAGCGCCGGTTCGGCCTCGGGCGCGGCACCCAGGCCGGGGTCCAGCGGATGCGCCTGATCTGCGAGGCCCATCGCCCGCTGCTCGCCGAGCTCGGTCGGTTCGCGGCGGCCGGCCATGCCGTCGAGATCATCGTCGGCAATCACGATGTCGAGCTGCTGGCGGCCGACGTCGTGGGCGAGCTCATGCAGCAGCTCGCGGCCGCGGGTGCCGACGACCGCGCGCGGGGCCGGATCGCGGTCGTGCCGTGGTTCGTGTTCGTTCCCGGCGTGTGCTGGATCGAGCACGGCCACGTGTACGACGAGGGTTGCTCGTTCGAGTTCAACCTCGCGCCGATGGACCCCAAGGACGGCTGGCTGATCTACAATGCCGACTACGCGGCGGTTCGCTACCTCGGCTCTGCGGTTCCAGAGCTCGATCCGCACGGGATCGAGGAATGGGGGCTGTGGGGCTACATGCGGTACACCTACGGGCTCGGGCTTCGCTCGGGCGGCCAGGTGTGGATCGCTTATGCGCGGTTCGTGAAGGCGCTGTTCGCCGCACGCCGTCTCCATCGCTCGTTCAAGCGCCGCGATCGACGCCGGCGCGAGCATCGCAACCGGCTCGCCGAGGTGGCTCGCGCCGGTGGCATCTCGATCGACACCGCGGCCGCGATCGATCGCCTGGCGCGCACGCCGTTGACCGTCAGCGGGCGCCGGCTCGGCCGGATGGTGATGCTCGATCGATTCGGGATCGGCGCCGGCGGCTTCCTCGTGATCCTGTTGCTCCTGATCGCCGCGCCGCTGGGATGGGCGCTCGCCGGCGCGCTCGCGGTCGTGCTGGCCGCGGTCGCGATCACCCGCTGGCTCGGTCAGCACATGGTCACGTCGCAGCTGCCGATGCGCGCCGTGCCGCAACGCCTGCGCACGCTGGTCGATGCCCCGGTGGTCGTGTTCGGTCACACCCATGACCCGCGGTGGCAGAAGCTGCGCAGCGGCGGCATCTACGTCAATGCGGGCACCTGGCTGCCGGCGACGCGCCCGGGGCTGCGCCGGAGCTTCACGTTCGTGCTGATCACGCCACCGGCGCCCGGGGTTCGCAGCCCGCCGAGTGTGGAGCTGCGACAATGGCGCGAGGGCGTGTCTCAGCCGTTCGACGCCGGCGCCAACATCGGCGCGGGCGTGACCGGCGGCTTCGGGGACTTCGGGGACACCGGCGCGGCTGTCCGCTCGATCGGCGCCGCGGCGCGCGTCGCGCCACCTGCTGATCGAGGCGCGCCGCCGGGGACCAAGCGCAGCGGGTAGGCGAGCGAACGCGAGCCGTCGCGAGCGAACGCGAGCCGTCGTTGTTGCATCGCACCTTGCGTCTCGCGAGGCGATCCACCCGACGAGCCCGCAGGACCGCCGATCGCGCACCGGACCGAACGGCGCGCGACCGTGGGCCGACCCGCGGACTACCGGTTCCGGGAGTGACAACCGGCCGGCAGAGATGTCGGAGCCCTGTGATACCGGTCTGGTGTGAGCGCGAGGAGCCCCGCGGAGACGCCGTTGATGCGGCAATACCTGGACGTCAAGGATCGCCATCCCGACGCCATCGTGTTCTTCCGACTCGGTGACTTCTACGAGATGTTCTTCGAGGATGCCGTGATCGCCGCGCGGCTGCTCGATCTGACGCTCACCACGCGCGACAAGGGCAAAGACGACGCGGTGCCCATGTGCGGCGTGCCTCACCACGCGTCGCGGGTCTACATCGCCAAGTTGACCGAGCTCGGCCACAAGGTCGTGCTGTGCGAGCAGACCGAGGACCCCAAGCTCGCCAAGGGGCTGGTCAAGCGCGAGGTCGTCCGGATCATCACACCCGGGGTCGTGCTCGACGACGACGTGCTGGATCCCAAGCTACCGCGCTACCTGGCCGCGCTGGTCCCCGGTCCCAGGCCGGCGGCGGCCCAGAGCGCCACCAAGCCACCGGTCGGGGCGCCGCGTGGTCGCGCACGGAGCTCGCCGAGCGCGCCGAGCTTGAACGACGCGGCGGCAGGTCGCGCCGGCGCTGGATCCAGTGCGGGCGCGGGCATCGAGCAGATGGTCGGGCTGGCGTACCTCGACGCCACCACCGGCGAGCTGTGTGCGACCGAGCTGCCGATCGCCGCTGCGATCGACGAGCTGGTGCGGGTCGCGCCACGCGAGGTGCTGGCCGCGGCCGCGCAGATCGCGGAGGCCAACGACCAGAGCCCGATCGCGTCGATCCGCGCGCGCTATCGCATGCCGTGGAACTCCGCCGAGATCCCGGATGAGGCCGGTGCCCGGCAGGAGCTCGGCCCGATCTTGCCCAGCGATGGCGGTGCGAACGACCGGCCACTCGCGGTTCGTGCGGCGGCCACCGTCGTCGCCTACGCCCGTGCCACCCAGCCGACCGGTGCGTTGCCGGTGGTACGGCTGCAGCTCTACGAGCCCGGCGACGCGGTCGTGCTCGACGAAGCCGCGATCGCCAACCTCGAGCTGACCGAGACGCTGATCGGGCGGCGCAAGCAGGGCTCGCTGCTCGACGTGATCGACGAGACCGCCACCGCGCCGGGCGGGCGGCTGCTGCGCCGCTGGCTGTTGTACCCGCTGGTCGATGTCCCGCAGATCCGCCGCCGGCAAGACGCCGTCGCATGGCTGGTCGAGCGCCCGGCGCTGTGCGAGGCGATCCGCCGCGGGCTGTCGCGGATCGCCGACCTCGAGCGGCTCGCCGGCAAGGCGATGCTCGGCGTCGCGACGCCACGCGATCTCGGCCGGCTGCGCGACGCGCTCGCGGGGCTGCCCGATCTGATCGCGCTGGTGCGCTCGGGGCAGGACGGGCTCGGCGAGCTGCCGGCGCCGCTCGATCTCGCCGCGTGCGCGGATCGCGCGTTGCCCGAGCTGGCGGCCCGCCTGGCCGCCGCGCTGGTCGACGAACCGCCCTCGCTGCTCAAGGACGGCAGCGTGATCCGCACAGGTCACGACGCGACGGTCGACGAGGCGCGCCGGCTCGCCGATGGCGGCAAGGACGAGATCCTGGCGATCGAGCTGCGCGAGCAGAGCCGCAGCGGGATCGGCAGCCTCAAGGTTCGCTACAACCGGGTGTTCGGCTACTACATCGAGGTCACCAAGACCCATCTGCAGAAGGTCCCGGCGAACTACATCCGCAAGCAGACGGTCGCCACGGGCGAGCGGTTCGTCACCCCGGAGCTCGCCGAGCTCGAGCGCCGCGTGCTGACCGCCGAGGACACGCTGGCCACCCGGGAAGCGGAGCTGTTTCGCGCCGAGGTCGCTGCGGTGGCCGCGCAGGCCCGCCAGGTCGCCGCGGCGGGCGCCGCGCTCGCCGTGCTCGACGCCTGCGGCTCGCTCGCCGCGATCGCCGGCAAGCGCAGCTACTGCCGGCCGCTGGTCGACGACGGACTCGTGCTCGACATCGTCGATGGCCGCCACCCGGTGATCGAGTCCCTGTTGCCGGCCGGCACGTTCGTGCCCAACGACACGCGGCTCGATCCGGACGCCGAGCAGCTCGTGTTGATCACCGGGCCGAACATGGCGGGCAAGTCGACCTACATGCGCCAGGTCGCGCAGATCGTCCTGCTCGCGCAGATCGGTGGCTTCGTGCCGGCGAAGTCGGCGTCGATCGGGGTCTGCGATCGCGTGTTCACGCGCGTCGGTGCCGCCGACAACCTGTCGCGCGGCGACTCCACCTTCATGGTCGAGATGCGCGAGACCGCCTCGATCCTCGCCAAGGCGACCCGGCGTTCGCTGGTCGTGCTCGACGAGGTCGGCCGCGGCACCTCGACGTTCGACGGCGTGTCGATCGCGTGGGCGGTGGCCGAGTTTCTGCACGACGCGATCGGCGCGCGCACGCTGTTTGCGACGCACTATCACGAGCTCGTGTCGCTCGCCGACAGCCGCCCGCGCGTCCGCAACGTGTCGGTCGCGGTGCGCGAGCACAAGGGCGAGATCGTGTTCCTGCGCCGCGTCGTGCCCGGCGGCGCCAACAAGAGCTATGGCATCGATGTCGCGCGGCTCGCGGGCCTGCCGCGCTCGGTGATCGCCCGATCACGTCAGATCCTGACCCAGCTCGAGGGCGGGTCGCAGGCCGTGGGGTTCGGCAGCTCGTCGCAGCTTTCGCTCTTGCCGGTGTACTCCACGGCGCCCGCGGTGCCCACGGCGCCCGCGGCACCCGTACTCGCCCGGCTCGCGTCCATCGACGTCCATCGCATCACGCCGCTCGACGCGCTCCAGCTACTCGCCGAGCTCAAGACGCTCGCTTGATCGGCGGCCCGTCGGGTGGGCAGAGGTCGCCTCGCGCCATGGGCTTGGATGTGACGTTGTGGGCATCGGCCCCCAATCCGCTTGGATAGGGGGCGGCAGGCCTGTGACGTGATGGCTGCCGATCGACCCAACCGATGTGAATCAATCAGGTTGATATTTGGAACGACGTTCGCATTGGGACCGGTCACTCGTTTCCAGGAGGCACGTCTTGAAGAACTCAATGAAGAGCATCGCGATCGGCGCCGCGCTGTTCACGATCGGCGGAATCGGCGGAATCGGTTGCAGCAGCGGCCCGGACGACGGCCCGCTGGGTAGCGTCGATTCGCTCGTCATCCTGCAACGCCCCCGGCGCAACGATACCGGGGACATCTTCCAGTACACCTCCTACAAGGCCGGCGCGCGGCTGGTCCAGCTCTCGCCGCCCACCGCGGATGGCAAGCTGACGACGATCTGCTGCGACAAAGCAGGCGCCGAGTTCGCGAACGTCGACATCTCGAGCTACGACATCTCGTTCGACGCCAAGTCGATCGTGTTCGCGGCCAAGCTCCGGGCCGAAGACACGTACGGGATCTACCTCCTGCAGCTCTCGGATGGCCACGTCGACCCGATCGTGGTCGATCCAGGGCGCGATACCGTGTCGCCGATCTTCGTACCTGGCGGTCGCGTGATGTTCACGACCAACGCGGTCGTCGAGCCGGGCGCTCCGCAGCACGCCGACGAGTACGAGCGCGGCACGACGATCCAGCTCGGCACGGTCAACCTCGACGGCAGCGACCTGCAGCTCGGCCCCCGCAATCTGTCGCACCGCACCGCGCCGACCCTCGCGTCCGACGGCCGCGTGGTGTTCACCCAGTGGGATCACCTCGGCCCGGAGAACAGCGGTCACCTGATGCGGGTCACCCCCGACATGCAGGATCTCCGCGAGGTGTTCGGCAAGGAAGGCACCAGCCCGTCGAACTCGACGCTCAAGGCGCGCGAGATCAGCCCCGGTCGGTTCATCGCGATCGCGACGTCGCGCAGCCGCACGATCACCGCGGGCACCCTGATCGACATCCGGGTCGGTACCGTCGAGGATCACGACGGCGTGGTCAGCGCCGGGCAGAATCAATCCGAGGCCAACGCGACGTATCGCGTGCTGACCCCCGATGTTCCGATGGACAACACGCCGTCGGCCGCCACCGTGGGCCGCTACTACGACGCGTTTCCGCTCAACGCCAAGGACAAGCCCGACCTTCTGGTGTCGTGGGCCGACGGTCCGGTCGAATCGGGCGAGCTGGCCGCGGCCGGGCTCACCGCCGACTTCGGGATCTACTACTTCGACAGTCAGCACCAGCAGCGCCACCCGATCCTCGACGATCACGACATGTGGGACGTGTTCGCGCAGCCGCTTGCGCCGCGCACCGCGCCGGTCGTGATCAGCTCCGCGCAGGATCCCAAGCTCGGCGGCCAGACCCTGATCGGCTCGCTCAACGTCTACGACTCGAGCCTGCACACGTTCAAGGATGGCGAGATCTACGGCGTCCGCGTGATGGAAGGCTTCTCGACGGAAGAGGGCTTCCTCCGCGAGTTTGGTACGACGATGTTCGAGGGCCAAGCGAACCTCGGCGTCGCGCCGGTCGCCGCCGACAAGTCGTGGTCGGCGAAGATCCCGGCCAATATCCCGGTGCACCTCCAGGCGGTCGACGTGTTCGGCATGTCGCTGTTCAACGAGCCGGTGTGGTTCTCGGGCCGCGCCGGGGAGCAGCGCATGTGCGGCGGCTGCCACGAGGACCGCACGCGCACGACCAACGTCACGCCGGGCCAGCTCGACACCTTCGCGCTCGGTGCCGCGTCGCTGCATGGCGACACGCCACGCAACCTGCGCCTCAACACGTCGCCCGCGCTGCCCACCGACCTCATCGGCGTTGGCTGGAACACCCAGCTCCAGCCGATCTTTGACGCGAAATGCGTCAGCTGCCACGGCGCCGACAACAAGGCCGGCATCGCGGGGTACACGATCACCGACGCCACGACCGGTACGCAGACGACGTGGACGTTCAACCTGACCGGCGACCCGCTGCCGGCGGCGCTCGCGGTCGCGGCGGGCGACGGCGCCTACTCCAGCTCGTACTTCAGCATGGCCGGCCCCGACATGGAGGCCATCGAGAAGGCGAAGCTCACCATCGCGGGCAACTTCAAGGTCTACTTGAACCCCGAAGACGCGCACGGCTCGATCGCGATCCAGAAGCTGAACCCGACCCGGCTGTTCCCGGCCCCGACGGCGGAGCGCGCGTTCACGACCGCGGCGCACCTCGTGGACAAGGGCCAGCCGGACCTGACGCCGAAGGAGTTCTACGCGCTCATCCTCAACACCGAGATGGGCGTCAGCTACTACGCGCGCGAGAACAAGCCGAGCGCCAATGTCAAGTAACCACCGCGGACCACGGACCCAGGGAGCCAAGATCATGAACACCATCGGAATCAAGATCGCCGCGGTCGCCGTCCTCGCACTCGCACCATCGGTGGCGTCGGCGGGCAAGGGCGGCAGCGCGACGGCCATCCGCGCCGCCATCGCCTCGTCATCACCCACCGCGATCATCGCCGAGCTCGAGCGCGCGGAGAGCCTGATCTGCGAGGAGTGCGTCCAGCTCGTCACCAACTTGACCGAGGATTCGCGGTACGAAGTGCGCGAGGTCGCGGGCTGGTGGTTCGCGAGACGACCGGCGCTCAAGGACATGCTCGTCCAGCAGTTCACCGTCGACCTCGCGACCGGCAGCACGGTCAAGGTGCGCAACGCCGCCGACTTCCTCGGCAGCACCAAGACCTACGCGGCGCTGCCACAGCTGCGCACCGCGATCCATCGCGGGGATCTCGGCACCGAGGCGAAGCTCGCCCTGGTCCGTGCCGCCGGAGCGATCGCGCACGTCCGCGGCAACGAGGTGCTGACCACGGCGATGGCCGATAGCGAGCCGAGCGTGCGCGCCGCGGCCGTGGTGGCGTGGCGCGACGTGCTCGATCAGAAGACGGCGGAGCCGGTCGTCGGGCTACTCGGCGATGCAGATGCCAACGTGCGCGCCCAGGCCGCCACGGTGGTCGGTGGCCTGCTCGAGCAGAGCGCGCGTCCGGCGCTCGAGGCGATCGTGCTCCACGACGCCGACTCGTTCGCGCGGCGCAACGCGGCGTGGGCACTCGGCCGGCTCGGCAGTGCCGCCTCGCGCGGCGCGCTCATCCAGGCGACGACCGATTCGAGCACCCTGGTGCGCGGCGCCGCCAAGGCCGCGCTGTCGTCGCTGCATTGAGCGCCACGGCCACCACCACACGACGACGCATGCCGCGCACGACCGCGCCTGTGCTGCGGGCTGTCCCGCACCGCTCCTGATCAGCGCCGCGACGAGCCCGCAAAGCTCGCGCGGCTCGTCGTCGTTTGTGTCGTCCGTACCCGGCATTTCCCGACGACGATTGGAGTACCATGACGAAGATGAGCTCGACCCGGATGGCTTGGCTGGCCCGGATGGACCGACGGCGCGGGGATGGATCCACCGGCGCGCTGTGCGCGCTGGGGGTAGTGATCGCGACCGCCGCCGGGTGTGGCGATTCGCCGCCCGGCCGCACCTTCTACGAGCGCAACATCGAGCCGATCCTCACGCAGAAGTGCGCGGGCAATACCTCGGGTTGTCACTCGACCAACATCGATGACCCATTCAAGTTCGCGGCCGGCAACTTCGACGTCTCGTCGTTCGAGAACGTCCAGAAGCGGCGCGACGTGCTGGCGGCGTTCGGCGCGTATCCGTACCCGCTGCTCCTGATCAAGGCGGTCGGTCCCGGCGTGCTGCAGCTGTACTACAGCGGCAACGACAAGCCCGGCAAGTTCCTGCCGATCGACGTCCAGCACTCGGGCGGAGCGATCCTCAGCATCAACGCGGACGCGTTCTTCACGCTGCAGAACTGGCTCGAGAACGGCGCCACCGAGAACGGCCTGCCGCCGCCGACCCCGCCGCAGACCGGCAGCGGATCGTGCTCGCACGGCCTGCCACCGGGGTTCGCCAAGGCAACGTTCGTCAACGCGGTGACGCAGGCCAGCTTCGATGCGTTCAAGGCCAGCGTGCAGCCGATCCTGACCGCGCACGGCTGCAATGCCGGGAGCTGTCACGGCGCGCCCCAGTCGGACTTCTACATCACGTGTGGCGCGAGCGACGACGAGCTCGCGTTCAACTTCAGCCAGGCCTGGTCGTTCGTCAACGCCCCGGTCGAGGACTCCCAGCTCTTGCGCGTACCGCTCGCGGTCAGCGCAGGCGGCCGCGGCCACACCGGCGGCGATCAGTTCGCCGGCACCAGCGACACCGACTACGCCGCGATCCGGACCTGGGCTACGCAGATCGGCAAGCTCGACTTCGCGGGGACCGATCTGGCGAAGCAGTTCTTCGCCGAGAATGTCCAGCCACTGCTGCTGCGGCGCGGCTGCTCGTTCGAGGCCTGCCACAGCCCGGCGGCGACCAACGACTTCAAGCTGCGCAGCGGTACCCCGGGGTTCTTCTCGGCGGTCGCTCTCGCCAAGAACTACGAGCTGCTCAAGGCCGAGTTCCTGGCGCTCGAGTTCCCCGATCCGCGGCGTGGACGCGCGGTCGCCAAGGGCCTGCTCGGCAGTGACCCCTCGATCGACGCGGTCGCCGGCATCGTGCACCGCGGCGGGCCCGTGCTCGAGACCCAGGGGATGCCCGCCAACCCCGCGACGTGCCCGACGTTCGACCCGGCCAACCCCGACAGCTCGAGCGCGTTCTGCGTCTTCAACGAGTGGATCAAGCGCGAGCGCGCGGCGCTGGGCGACCAGGTGACCGACATGACCGACGGCAAGCCGATCAAGATCGTCTACGTCGAGCGCCCGACGGGCACCGCCGACACCGACCGGCTGGGCTTCGACACGTTCCGCGGCGCCGCCGATCTGCGGGTCGCCACCGCGACGTTCGGCAGCGATGCCCAGCACCTGGGCCAGCAACAGTTCGGCGCGGTCGACGCGGCCACTGACACGATCTCGATCGCCAGCGGTTGTGGCCTGGGCGCCGACCCCGACATCCGCACCCCCGACGTGGCGAACGACGGCGCCCGGGTCGTGTTCGCGGCGCGCGCGTCCGCCGCCGAGCCGCTCGGCGTGTTCCTCGTCGATATCACCGGCAGCGGCTGCCAGCGGGTCACGCCACCGGCGGCCGACAGCAATGGCCTCAAGGTCCACAACTTCGATCCCACGTTCTCCCCCGACGGGAACTGGATCGTGTTCGCCTCGACCCGCGGCAAGCCTGGCGTCGGCGCGACCAGGTCACGCAAGCGGTTCCTGCCGCAGTCCGATCTGTGGCGCGTCGCCGTCAGCGGCACGACGGTCAGCCAGACGTCGTACGAGCAGGTCACGTTCCTGTCGAACTCGGAGGTCGGCCCTCACTTCATGCGCGAGGGCCGGATCACGATGACGACCGAGAAGGCCAGCGACGGCTTCTATCAACTGTCGGGCCGCCGGATCAACTGGGACCGCACTGACTACCACCCGCTGCTCGCCCAGCGCGCGATCTCGCCATACGCCGACCTCGATGACCTGACCCAGACCAAGCCGTCGATCGGCTTCGCTGCGGCCACCGACATCCGCGAAGGTAGCGACGGCAGCTTCCTGTTGATCCTGTCCGACGTCAAAGCCGACGGCTCGCCGGTGTCGCCGGGCGGCGCGGGCGCGCTCGGCATCTTCAACCGCAGCATCGGCCCGTTCGAGCAGGGCCGCGGCGACACCGGCTACATCCCTGCGCTCCGTCTGCTCAACGCCGGCGCCGCCTCCGGCCGCGCCGGGGCAGGTGCGGGCTATCGCGCGCCGGTCTCGCTGCCCAACGGCGAGATCATGGTGTCGTTTGCCAGCGACGTGGGCAGCGGCAACTTCGACATCGTGGCGATCAGTCCGCGCAGCGGACAACAGCGCCCGCTGTTCAGCAACGGCGCCGCCGGCCGGATCCGGATCGACGCCGTGCTCGCCTACAAGTATCCTGCGCGCGCGCTGTACGAGAACCGCCGCCAGCTCGTGTTTGGCGGCAGCGTCGACAGCGATCCCGCGCATGGCGTGTTGCACATGCCCGACGCGCCGCTGGTGTTCACGCTGCTCACGGGCAACCTGCGCCGCGGCCGCCCGGTCGATGCGTTCCGCGATGCCAAGTACCTCGCGGTCTACGCCGAGGGCCTGTGCCCGGCGGGTGGCTGCACGCCGGGGCCCAACGGCATCTTCGAGAGCCGCCAGATGCTCGGGACCGCCGAGCTCGCCGCCGACGGCTCGGTTCGCGTCCAGCTGCCATCGCAGACCGGCGTCGTGTTCGAGCTCCAGGACGGCCAGCACAACTCGATCGTGAAGATGGGTGAGGAGCACCAGCTCGGACCCGGCGAGCAGATCTCGCTGGGGATCGCCAGCCCGCTGTTCAATTCGGTCTGCGCCGGGTGCCACGGCTCGATCTCGGGCCACGAGACCGACGTCAGCGTGACCCCTGATGCGCTCACCGGCGCATCGGCATCGCAGTCGGCCACCGCGACCCCGACGACGATCGGGCCCTGATCTCGGCGCGCCAGGTATGCGCCGTGGGTCGCAGGCCCGCCCGGTCCCGGTGGGCCGCAGACGCTGCTAGGGCGTTGGCTTCGGAGGCGTGCCGCCCTGCGCGCGGATCACGGCATCGATCGCATTGCTGTTCGCCTTCACATCCGGGTGATCGTTGTGATCGACGTCGATCACCGACCGGATCACGCCGTTGTTCTGCTTCTTGGGCGGCGCCTTGGCCTCGCGCACCACGTCGATCCGCTTGCGCACCCGGGGATCCTCGATCACCAGCGCGAGCGAGTCATAGCTCTTGAGCTTGTCGATGGCGCGGACATCGAACTCCGGGGTCCGCCAGGTCAGCCGGCCGGCGTCGACCTCGGCGGGGCCATATTTGCTCTCCATCACGGCCTGAAACGTCGCGAAGTTCTTCTTGTCCTCGGGGAGAATCGAGACGTCGAGCGACAGCAGCATCTTCCACAGCTTGCCCTCGAAGAAGAAGAAGAACCGGCGCTGGTTCTGGCCGCGCTGGTTCTCCCAGCGCTCCAGCATCGCTTCGTCGGTGTTGTGGCGGAACTCGTCCTCGACGATCGACACATCCCACGGCGATGGCTTGGTGGTCTCGAAGCTGACGTAGCTCGCCTGGAGCCGGCTGACCTCGGCCTTCTTGTCGCGGCGCAGCCGGTCCTGCGAGGGAATGTCGGTCGTCGCCTTGATCTGGTCTTCGTACCGCTCGTCGAGCTGCTTCGAGAACACGGCGATGACCTCGTCCTTGGTCATGCCGAGCTTGAACCCACCGTAGAGCTCGGCGAGCGCCTTCTTGTGCTCCGCGGAGACCGCGACCGGCTTGCGCGGCTTGGCCTTCGGGGGCGCGGGTGCGGCGCGCGCTTCGCCGCTGGTCGGGCCGCCTGCCGCCCCAACAAACAGCGCTGCGGCGGTACCGAGCAATGAGCTGAAGATGATCCCACGCATGTTCCGACCTACAAAAAGAAGCTGAACCGTGCGCTCTTGCTCGACTCCGCCTGAAGCCGCTGCTCGAGCTTGTTGGCGTCGTCGATCAGCTTCTTCGTGCGATCGGTCACGTTCTTCAGGCGCTTCATGTAATAGGCCTCCGATGCGCTGGCCTGGCTGCCTTTGATGAGCGCGTCGCGCATGCCGTTGGGGAGTAGCAACACGAGCTTCTTGGTCGGGATGGCGTCGCTGCCCTGGGTCTGCAGATCGCCTTTGGTCCATGCGGCACCCGGCTCGCCGCGGTACGCAAACGCGCTCGGCTGCTCGTTGTTGTCGCATTTGCCGCTGGTCGCCAGATTGTTGCCGCAGTAGGGCGGCCCTAGCTCCACGATCTTCACGCCGAGATCGCCGCCGTCCGCGGCGCTTGGGGCCTGGATCAGCGCGCCATAACGCACCGCGCCTGCGCCCGCCAGCACCGCGTTCTCGCTCTCCTTCACGGCAGCCGCGGCTCCCGCGGTCTTACCTGCGGCGAGCGCCAGATCGTCGAACTTGGCCGCCTTCTCGTGGGTGTCGAGCATGCCCTTGACCTCGACGACGCCCGCGTAGAACGCCATGATCTGCCCCGAGACCTCGGGATCGACCGCCCCGGCGGTGCGGAACACCGTCCCCGATTTGACGTCCAGCCGGGCCGCGAGCTCGGCGAGCTTCTTGTCGGCGTCGGTGTCCGGGCGGTAGCCGTTCCGGGTCTTCATCTCGTCGAGTACGCCGTCGAGCTCCGACAGCGCCTTCTTGACGCTCCTCACCGTCGACGCCGCCTTGTCGTCGCCGAGGATCGTCCGGGCGTCCTTGAGGCCCTGGTTGTAGATATTTGCGCCCTTGGCGATCTGTCCGATGCCGATGCCGATCGCCAGCGCGACGACCGCCGGGGCGACGAGCTTTGCGATCGACGTGCCGCGGCCGGACGCGCCCACGTTCTCGACCGGTTTACCGTCGTTGACGATCACGATCTCGGGGGCCCGGTGGACCGTGTGCACGGCGGCCATTGCGTTCATCGCACCGAACGGATCCTCCGCGGCGTTCGGGATGACCGGTTGCGGCGGGGCAGGCGGGGGAACATTCATCCCAGGCGGGGGCATCATGCCAGGCGGAGGAAGCACACCGCCGGCGGCGCCGTTGGCCCGTGGTTGAGCACCAGGAGTTGCGCCTTTCTTCAGGCCAAGACGCTGCTTTAGCTCGCTGATGTCACGGCTACCACCACGCTTCGGATCGCTCAAAATTACCTCCGGTCGGAACGAGAACTGTAGGGACGCGCCGTCCCTACTGTCAAGGATGCCCATGAGTTGGCGGGGTTGCGAACCATTCTGACCTGTCGTTGCATCACCACACTCGTGGCCACCGTGAAAAAGCGGTCACACATCGAAAAAAAACCGATCCCCAGGCCGACGGTAAGCTGCCAGAATCGAGAGAGATTCTTCATCAGTAAGGTCGTGGCTGATCTGGCCTGACGGGTGCAGAGTAAACCACGCGACGACCTCGGGCGTCCTTGCGGCATCCTTCCCCTTGGCCTATCGGAAAAGAGCGAACTACCATGACGACGCGTTTGCCTGGCTCTCTCTCGGCCCTTGTTCTCAGTGGCGCTTGCGGGATCGCCGCGCTGCTTCAGGGTGGAACGGCAGAGGCCGGTCGCGCCCACTTCAGCGGGGGCGGTCATTTCAGCGCCCACGTCGGCGGTCAGGTGCGGATCCGCGGCGGCGTTCACGTCGGCCGCTCGTTTGGGCGGCCGTGGCGCGGCCGTCCTTGGTACGGTGGGAGCGTGTGGGTTGGTGGCTACTACTACCCGCGGCCGTACTACTATTACTACCCGTACTACCCCGAGTACGTCCCGACGTATTACGGCCCCGCGTACCCGGTTCAGCCCATGGCCGCTCCTGGTGTGGTGGCGGTCGCGGCACCCCGCGAAGAGCTGCCGCGGCTCGGCATCGGCGTGTACGCGGGCGGATCGAGCATCCAGGACAACACGCAGGACTCGTCGGACCTCGGCGTTCTGGCCCGGTTGCGCATGACGCCGGGGCTGCTGCTCGAGGGTGAGATCGGCAAGACGTCGTTCAAGAACGACACCCGTGTCGACCGCCGCATCGGTGGCTCGCTGATCTGGGAGATCGGCGCGCACAACACGCTCGCCCCGTACCTGCTCGTCGGAGGAGGCGTGCAGCAGGCCAACGTGGACGGCAGCTTCTCGACCACGCAGGACTTCGGCGAGATCGGCATCGGCCTCCGGATCGCGTTGACCCGCAACCTGCACATCACCGGCGATATCCGCGCAGGCAGCCGCAAGACCATCGACTCGAACCAGCCGGACGTCTTGACCGCCGCCGCGCGGTCGGTCGCGCCGCCGTCGGGTTCGAACAGCGACCAGACGACCGAGGACTATACCCGCGCCCGGCTCGCGGCCATTCTGAACTTCTGACCCGCGCCTGCGCTTCGCGTCGGGGCTTGGCGCCTCGGACTTGGAGCGATCGCCCGCCCGTGCCGTTGGCACGGTTTCCGCTCCCGAATGCCCGGGCGGTTGGCGTTGTGGCGAGATGTTTTCGGCTACGATCGGCGCCATGGCTTGCAGGACCCAGGCATGACCTGCCCGGTATGCGGCAAGGACGTCCTCGAGATCGACGTCAAGTGTGCGCACTGCGGCGCGCCCCTTGGCGCCAGCGGCGCCCACCGGATGCTCGGCACGATGATGCTCGGTCAGTATGAGCTCATCGATGTGCTGGGACAGGGCGGCATGAGCGTCGTGTTCAAGGGCCGCCACAACCTGACCAACCAGGAAGTCGCGCTGAAGATCCTGCCGCCCGAGCTCGCCGCACACAGCCAGGTCAAGTCGCGGTTCCTCGACGAGGCCAAGGCGCTCGCGTCGCTCGATCACCCCAACATCGTTCACCTCTACAACTTCGGGCAGGAGAACGGCTACTTCGTGCTCGCGATGCAGCTCGTCCACGGCGACACGTGGGAGCGCATGATCCTCGCGGCCAAGCGGCTCGACTGGGTGGCGTCGTGCCGCATCGCGATCGACGTGCTGCGCGCGCTCGAGTATGCCCACGATCGCGGCGTCGTCCACCGCGACATGAAGCCGTCGAACGTGCTGGTGCGGTCGCGCGACAGCGTCGCCACCGTGATGGACTTCGGCATCGCCAAGATGACGACGTCGACCCGGCTCACCGCGACCGGCCAGACCATGGGCACCGTGCGCTACATGTCGCCCGAGCAGGTGCGCGGTCAGGAGGTCGACTTTCGCACCGACATTTACTCGCTCGGCGCGACCCTGTACGAGTCGCTGGTCGGCGATACGCCGTTCGACGGCAACACGCACTTCGAGATCATGACCAAGCACCTGACGGAGGCGCCGCGCGCTCCGAGCAAGCTCGGCGTCGCGGTGCCGGCGGCGGTCGAAGGGGCCCTGTTGCGCAGCCTCGCCAAGCGGCCCGAGGATCGGTTCACCAGCGCGCGAGAGATGCGCAAGCTCCTCGAGGGCGTGCTGCGCGCAGATGACGTCGCGCTGGTCGAGACCCAGCGGCTCGGTCGCGACGTGCTCGGCCAGCTTCGCGGCGCGGTCCCCGGGCCCGAAGCCAGCCAGAGTGACGACGCGCTGCCGCGCGCCCGTGCGCGCGCCGGTGATCTCGGTCCCGAGGCGCGATCCGGTCGACGCGGCGCCGACCCCCGGCGTGGCAAGACGCGGCTCGGGCCGTGGCTTGCGGTCGCGCTCGCGACCCTCGTCGCCGGCGCCGCGATCACGACCGTCATGCTCCGCCGCGCCGGCCGCTATCGGCCAAGCGTTGCGATCGCCGGCGTCGCGCTCACCAAAGGGGCGACCGTTGGCAAGCTCGTGGTCGAGACCGACGGCGCGATCGACCCGCACGAGCTCGCCACGCAGTACGCCCACACGCTCGAGGCGCTCCGGGACTACGCCAGGACCACCGGCAGCGACACCCGTATCGAGATCGCCGATCCGGTCGACGTGCTGCTCGCGGTACCCGCCGCGGCGCTGTGCGAGCCCACGGCGTATCTCGATCATCAGGCGCCGCCGAATTGCGCGTCGGCGCAGTCGGCGACCGCGATCGGCGCCAAGGGCACCCGCCGCCTCATGGTCGTGAGCGATCCCACACAGCTGGTTCCTGCGCTGCGGCGAGGGGTCGCCCAGGCGGTCTGCGAGTTTTCACCGGCCAGCGATGACAAGCTGGCGCGCCACCTGTGCGATGTGACCGCCCGGTTCGCCGAGCCGGCGAATTGACAACCTGTTGAAGATCCACGAATAATCACAACGGAGAGAGCATGTCCCGCACGGTCATCGCCGCCGTCGTTGCTGCCGTGATCGCCGTCCTCACGGCGATCGCGTTCTTTGTCACGTCCACCAGCTTTGACGAGCGTCTGAAGAAAGACGCCGACGCCAAGCTCGCGCGCGCCTACCAGGTCGTACAGCAGCTCAACCAGCTCGAAGGCATCGACGTCTCGAACAAGGCCGAGCGGCTCGCCGCCGAGAAGCACTTCGTCACCGCGATCAAGACCGACAGCGCGAACGAGCGATCGATCCAGGCGCGCATCGGGTTCCAGAAGTTCACCGCCGACGAGAAGCAGGGCGACGTCAAGCCAGACATCATCGCGGTGGTCGACGCGACCGGCAACGTGCTCGCGATGAACGAGGTGCCGACCGTCGTCGCCAAGCAGTGGAAGACCGACAAGGGCGACTCGATCATCCCCGCGCTCAACGTCGTGCTCGGCAAGAAGATGATCATCAGCGACATCTGGAACTACGGCGACAAGGGCATGATGAAGGTCGGCGTCGCGCCGGTGATCGATCCGGACGCGCCGATCTCCAACAAGGACCCCGACGGCGTGGTGATCATCGGCGCGATCGTCGTGGCGTACGCCCAGACGGCGAACGAGGCGCAAAAGGATCGGATGCTGCTCGGGACCGAGATCGCGTACTACGACAACCACAACGTCGTCGCGACCAGCTTCACGCGCGGCGCCGGAAACGAGGAGGACACCGCCAAAGAGCGCATCCTGACCGAGCTCGTCAAGTCGGGCCAGGTCACCGAGAACGGCGCGAAGCAGAAGGTCACGATCGACGGCATCGACTACCTCGCCGCGGCGGTGAAGATGCCGCGGATCTCGACCAAGCGGCTACCGGCTGACTACCCACCGGTGACGTCGGGTGCCGTCGTCCTGGCGCCGATGTCGATCCCGGGCAACACCGAGGCGACCGTGAAGCTGTTCATCGCGCTGCTCGGGGGCGGCGCGCTCGCGATCGCGCTGCTCGGGCTCTACCTGTCGCAGCGCCGGCTGCTCGCCCAGGTCGATCAGATCGAGCTCGGCGTGACCGACATCATCAACGGCAACGTCGATCGCACGTTCCGGCCGGTCGGGATCGAGCTCGACGGTCTGGCCAACGGCCTCAACGTGATGCTCGCGCGACTGCTCGGCCGTCCCGAGCCCGGCGAGGAGGAGTTCGACGAGGACGGTAACCCCATCCTGCAGGGTCGCGTCGAGTTCGACGAGGGTGACGGCAGCGCCGCGCCGCCCGCTCCGGATCCGGATCTCGCGGCGCTCGCGCAGGAGTCGGAGCCCGATTACTACAAGCGGGTCTACACCGAGTACCTCGCCGCTCGAAAGGCGACCGGCAACCCCGACGAGGTCTCGTTCGAGAACTTCATCGCCAAGCTCAAGGTCAACGAGGGTAAGCTCAAGGCGCAGTATCAGTGCCGCGCGGTGCGGTTCCGCGTCGTGGTGAAGGACGCCAAGGTCACCCTCAAGCCGGTGCCGATCTTCGCCTGAGCCGATCGAGGCGCACGATGACAGTCCAGACCGGCCTCGCACGGCTCGCAAGCGACGGCAGCACGCTCCTGGCGGGCCGGCGCATCGGCCTGCTCGTCAATGCCACCGCGGTCGATACCCAGTTTCGCCACGCGATCGATCTGCTGCGCGCGCGGGGCGATCTCAAGATCACCGCGCTGTTCGGCCCCGAGCACGGCGTCCGCGGCGACGCCCAGGACATGATCTCCGTCGATCCGACGCGCGACGCCCGCAGCGATCTGCCGATCCATAGTCTGTACGGCGCCACCCTCGAGTCGCTGGCGCCGACCCCGGCGATGCTCGAGGCCATCGACGTGATGGTCTACGACGTCCAGGACGTGGGGAGCAGGTACTACACGTTCGTGTGGACGATGGTGCTCGCGATGCGCGCGTGTGCGGCCGCGGGCAAGGGATTCTGTGTGCTTGATCGGCCCAACCCGATCGGCGGCGTGCACATCGAGGGCGGGATGATCGCGCCCGGCTTCGAGTCGTTCGTCGGCCTGGTGTCGTGCCCCAATCGCCACGGCATGACCGCGGGCGAGATCGCAAGGTGGCGTCACGCCGTCGAGAAGCTCGATCTCGATTTCGCGGTGCTCGGGATGCGCGGCTGGCAGCGCGACACCCGGTTCGAGCACACCGGGTTGCCGTGGGTCCAGCCGTCGCCCAACATGCCGACCCTCGATACCGCGCTGGTCTACCCCGGCATGTGCTTGGTCGAAGGCACCGAGCTCAGCGAGGGCCGCGGCACGACCCGGCCGTTCGAGCTCGCGGGCGCGCCCTACCTCGACGGTGATCGGCTCGCCGCCGATCTCACGGCGTTCGAGCTGCCCGGCGTGAGGTTCCGGCCGACGATCTACACCCCGATGTTTCAGAAGCATCACGGCAAGCCGTGTGGCGGCGTGCAGCTCCACGTCACCAACCCCGAGACGTTCCGGCCGTATCGCACCGGCGTCGCGTTCCTCAAGGCCTGCTACGACCAGTCGCCGGCAGCGTTTCGCTGGCGCGACAAGGCCTACGAGTTCGTCGATAGCGTGCCCGCGATCGATCTGCTCGCGGGCGGCGACGCGCTCCGCAAGGGGATCGAGGCTGGCGCGAGCCTCGACGAGCTCACCGCGCGCTGGCCGCGCGACGAGGGCGACTTCGCGGCCGAGCGCGCCGACTATCTGCTGTACGAATGACCGCGATGCGGAAGCCCAGCATGACCCGCGTCGCGTTGTTTGGAGGCAGCTTCAACCCCCCGCACGTCGCCCACCAGCTCGTCGCGCTCTACGTGCTCGAGACTCAGCCGGTCGATGAGCTGTGGTTCGTGCCGACCTACGCGCACCCGTTCGGCAAGCACCTCGCCGGCTACGACCACCGGGTTGCGATGTGCGAGCTCGCGGCCGCGCCGCTGGGGCCGCGGACCCGCACGAGCCGCGCGGAGGCGGACCTCGCGGCGCGCCCCGGTTTCGTGACCAGCCACACGATCGACCTCATCGACTACCTCGCCGCACAGGGCCACCAGCTGCGGCTGGTGGTGGGGAGCGACATCCTGGACGACGCGGCGAAGTGGCATCGCTGGGACGAGGTCATCGTCCGGGCGCCGCTGATCGTCGTGGGCCGCGGTGGGCGCGCCTTGCCGCAGGGCAGCAGCGCGGCACCGGTCATCATGCCGGAGATTTCGGCGACCCACATCCGCGATCTGCTCGCGCGCGGCGCGTCCGACGTCAGCGGGCTAGTACCGCGTGAAGTGTTGCGGTATATCGCCCAGCACACCCTGTACAAGCCGTGACCGCACGCAATCCTACTACCTTCATCGTCGGCGCCGGTCCGGTCGCGACGGCCCTGGCCGGTGCGCTGCGCCTCGGCGGCGTTCCCGTGCTCGGCTTGTGGGCGCGGCGCGCTGCGCCGGCTCGCGCGGCGGGCTCGACCGCGGGCGTCGCGGCCTTCTCGTCGGCGCCACCCGACATCCTGCTCGAGACCGAGGTCGTCATCCTCGCGGTGCGTGATCAGGCGATCACCGAGGTCGCCAAGATGCTGCTCGGCACCGGCCTCATCAACAAGCGCCACGTGCTCCTGCAGTGCGCGGGCGCGAGCTCGGCCAAGGAGGTGCTGGGGCCGGTGGCCGACCAGGTCGCCGCGGTCGCCACGCTGCATCCGCTGGCCGCGATCGCCGATGGCAAGCTCGCGATGCGCGCGCTGAAGGGCACCGTGTTCGGCGTCGAAGGCGACGATCTCGGTCGCGCGATGGCGGGCAAGCTCGTCGCCGCGATGAACGGCGTCGTGCTCGCGCTCGACGGCGCGCAGATGGCGTCGTATCACGCGGCCGCGGCGCTCGCCTCGAACTACCTGGTCGCCACGATCGACGCCGCGGCCGCCGTGCTCGCCGGCGCGGGGGTCCCCGCCGACAAGGCCGCGCAGGCGTTGATCCCGCTCGCCGAGGGTGCGCTGCGCAACATTGCCGCGCACGGCACGACCGCGGGGCTGACCGGGCCGATCCGTCGCGGCGATTCGGCGACGGTCCAGCGCCACCTCGAGGCAGTGCGCGATCGTCCCGAGCTTGCCGAGATCTATCGAGCGCTTGCGCGCCGCGCGGTCGACATCGCTGCGAGGATCGATGGCCGCGACGCGCCGGATCGCGCAGGCCTCGAGGCGATCCGCGCTCTGCTAGAATCCTCGACGCCTCGGTAGGCGCCGGTGCGTCGCGGGCCCGCGTGGCGTGGCCCGGTGAGCCCGCCGTGTGGTGGTCGACTCCTACACGCGGCGTCGGCTACGCTCGTCGGTGATGAGCGTGCGTAGTGTGATCGTTTCGTCCTTGGTTTGGCTGGTGCTCGCCGTTGGTGCGCGGACCGCCGCTGCGCAGAGTCCGAACCAGGCGTTCGCCGGCCGGATCATGATGAGCAACAAGCGGTTCCCGCAGCAGGCGAGGAGCCCGTCGGCGTACACCGCCGCGATCCGCAAGCAGGCCCAGACGAGCTTCCCCGAGGCCAAGGATTCGCATAGCTGGAAGATCTACTTTGCGGGCTTCCTGAAGACGCCGCTCAACGACCTCGAGTACGTGATCAAGGTCTACGAGCTGAACGGCAAGTCGCAGCAGCTGCTGCTGTCGTTCGACCAGTTCACCGACACGCGGGGCCAGCAGACGATCACCTCCAACATGACGCTCGAGAAGAAGCAGGTCGGCGTCAACAAGGAGCTGCTGATGACGATGGAGAGCAAGGGCAAGGTGCTCGCGTCGAGCCGGTTCAAGATCGTGGGCGAGGGCGAGCATTTCACCGGCAAGGTGGACTTCTCCGCTGACGAAGCCAGCGGCAAGAAGCCCGACGAAGACTAGCCCTGGCGGCACGTCGCCCGGACCACCGCAGGTCACGGGACGACGGTGAGGTCGATCGTCGACACGGTCTCGGTCTCCGACGGAAAGATCCGTACGATGTAGTCGCCAGGCTCGCTGAAGCTGTGGCGGAACGCGTAGTGGCCGGGCCGATCACCGTGCATCGTGGCGGTCTGCGCCGTCGCGTTGTGACGCGGATCCTCGATCGTGACGACGACCTGCTTGGCGCTGAACGGGCCACCGAGCTTGGTCGTGATCTCGAGGTGCGCGTGCACGACCGCGTTGGTGTGGATCACCTCGGGGATGAGCGTGCGGATGATCAGCTCGCCATCGTCGCGCGGAATCAGCCGGAGCGTCTCGCCGGTCGGGGAGATCGGCTTGCCGGTGGCGGTCTCGGCGGGCTCGGGCTCATCGTCGGCGGTGGCGCCGCGCAGCCGGAGCGCGGCGAACCCGGCCCCGGAGAGCGCGAGCACGCACACGGCGGCGAGCGCTGGCCAGCGCCGCGAATGGCCGCGCGGTGGCGCGAGGTCCAAAAGGCTCATCGCCGGCAGCGGACCGGTCCGCGAGCCCGCGAGCACGGGGACGGCACCGCCGTCGCGCGGCGGTTGCGATGCCAGGTCTGCCCCACGGCGAGGCTCGCCGCGGCCGGCGTCGGGCGCGGGTCGGGTGTGGCCACGGGGCCGCGCGGCGCGGCGCGACGCGCTCCCGCGGCGACCATCGAGCGCATCGATGGCGTCGTCGATGGTCGCGACCACGGCGTCGGCGCTGGACGGTCGGTCGTCCGGCTTCTTCGCCATCAAGTGCATGATCAAGCGATCGACGACCTCCGGGATCTCGGGGTTGCGCTCGCTGGCGTGCGGCGCGGGCCGGTTGAGGTGCTCGAGCAACACCTCGAAGCCGGAGCCGTCGAACGGCGTCGCCCCGGTCATCAGCTCGAACAACAGGCAACCCAGCGCGTAGAGGTCGGAGCGGCCATCGACATGCTCGCCATGCGCCTGCTCCGGCGACATGTAGTGCGGCGTCCCGATCAGGCCGTTGGTGGTCAGTCGCGTCGCGTCGGCCTGCCCGGGCCGGCACACCGCGATGCCGAAGTCGACCAGCGTGATCCGATCATCGCCGTTGCGATCGCGGCGCCACATGATGTTCGTCGGCTTGAGATCGCGGTGCACGACGCCGGCGGCGTGGGTGTCCGACAGCGCGCTCGCGATGTCGCGCGCGATGCGCAGCGCGCGCAGCGGTGGCACCGGTCCGTCGCGCAGCACCCGATCGAGCGGCTCGCCGTCGATCAGCTGCATCGCGAGGTAAGGTCGGCCATCGTCGAGCTCGCCGACCGCGTAGATCGCGACGACGCCGGGATGAACGATCCGCGCGGTCGCTCGCGCCTCGCGTGCGAACCGCCGGGCCTGGATCGGATCTGCGGCGATCTCGTAGGTCGGGACCTTGATGGCGACGGGGCGATCGAGCCCGAGCTGGTGGCCGCGGTACACCGTGCCGAACGAGCCGCCGCCGATCACGGCATCGAAGACGAAGTCGCCGATCGTCTGGCCGACCAGACTGGTCGTGGGATCGCCGCGATTCGCGCGGACGCGCGCCGTGGTCGCTGCGTCGCCGCAGGCCGGACAGAATCGCCCGGAACCGTCCAGCTCCGCGCCGCAGCCAAGACAAGCCTGCATAGGAGAGGAGGGTAGCAGCCAGGTGTCGCCACGACGGCCGCACCGCGGCGATGGCGTGGGCGAGCCGGCAGCGATGCGCATGACCTGTGGACGCGCGGGGCGACCGGTTCGTTAGGGCATTTGACGTTTCTTTGTGATGTTTGAGGCGGATACGCCGGTCGTAGCTGGCACAGTGGTGCCATGATCCCCGTGAGGCGCGTCGCAGTCCTGCTCGTTGTTTGTGCAGCGGCACGCGAGTCGCCGGCGGGTGGCATGGTGCTGCCGGTGCGCGGCATGCGCACGGTCGAGCGCGCCGGGGCGCTGATCGCGGGAGCCGACGGCGCCGACGCGCTGTGGCTCGATCCCGCCGGGCTCGCGACCCTGGCCGGTGATGGCCATCGCCAGCTGCTGTTCGACGCGGCCTACGTGTACCAGACAGTCGACTACGCACGGCTCGACGCCGGCGGCAACGCGCTGCCCTCGGTCTCGAACCATCAGCCCGGCCAGCCGATTCCCACGCTGGCGGGCGCGCTCGGGATCGGCGATCGGCTCGTGGTCGCCGGCGGCATCGCCGCGCCGTACAGCGCGCCACACCGGTACGACAGCGACGGTGCGCAGCGCTACGCCTCGGTCAGCCTCGAGAGCGCGGCGCTCGTCTACGTCACGGTCGGCGCGGCCTACAAAGTCAGCGACCAGCTGCGAATCGGCGCCACCGTGACGGACGTGGTCTCGAAGCTCGTGTCGCAGATCGTGGTGTCGGGATGTCCGGCCCAGACCACATGCGCGGCGGAGGATCGCGCGTTCGATATGCTGGTTGCGCAGGCGCAGACCGACTACGTGGCACCCACCGGCTCGCTCGGTGTGCAGTACGAGGTGGCGCGCATGGTGACGCTCGGCCTGGCGGTGCAGGCGCCGTCGCGCGTGTCGGCTCCGGGGACGTTCACCGCGCAGCTACCGAGCGCCGCCGTGTTCGACGGAGCGAGACAGGTCGGCGACCAGGCCAAGCTATCGTTCACGTTGCCCGCGGCGGTCCGGGCGGGCATCGAGTGGCGGCCGATCCCCACGCTTCGGATCGAAGCCGCGCTCGACGTCGAGCTGTGGTCGATGCACGACACGATCACGCTCGCGCCCCACGACGTCCGGATCGAGAACGCCGCTGGGGGGGCAACGTACGCGTTCGGTGACCTCGTGATCCCACGGAGCTACAAAAATTCATTCGCACCGTCGCTCGGCATCGAGTGGCACGGACCGAACATCGCGCTCGGCGGCGGCTATTCGTACGAGACCGCGGCCGCGCCGACCGGAACGGTCTCGGTGCTGACCGTTGACTCGGCGAAGCACTTGCTGGGAATCGGCGGCGGCTACGATGCGGACGGCTGGGAGATCGGGGCATCCGCCGGCCTGGTCCTGCTGGCCGAGGTCCACGTGTCGCTGGCGAGCGCCGAGGTGCCGGCGTTGGCGCCGCTTCGCGATGCGTCGAGTGACCCGATCCAGGGGATCAATGCGGGGACGTACAAGAGCCACTACATCATCGCCGGGCTCCGGTTCGCGCGCCGGTTCTGAGCGGCCAGGGTCAGGTCACGCCACGGCGCGAAGCGAACCAGCGACGGCCGGAGCGAGCGCACTCTCGATCAGCTGGAGGGCACGGTCCATGCGGGTCGCGAGCGGCTCACTCCCGAGCCCGAGGTTGGTATGCATTTCGGCAGCGTCGAGGCTGCCGAGCAGCACCGACCATGCCAGATCGGCAATCTCGCGCGCGTTGACCTGGCGATACGCGCCGACGTGAATGCCATCGGCAACGCAGGCTCCGATGTGCTCCTGAATTCGGCCCAAGCCGGCCGATACGGCGGCGACGACCTCGTCCGAGAGCTGGGGACGAATGGCCGGCTGCGCCAGCAGGCGGAGGATGCGCGGTCCTTCTGGATCTTTCTCGGCCCAGCGGACGAGGATGCTCCAAGTTTCGCGAAGCCGATTCGAAACGTCGGTTTGGTCGCGGAGCTGTGCCATCTCGACGTCGAACACCGTGAGGGTGTCCTCGATCAAAGACACATAGAGGTCTTCCTTGGAGCGGAAGTAGAGATAGATCGCGCCTACGGATAGCTGCGCAGCGCGCGCAATCAGCTCGATCGATGCGCCGGCGTAACCGCGCTCCGAGAAAACCGCACGAGCAGCTTCTTGGATGCGACGCCGACGAGCCTGTCGCTCCTGTGCTTTCCGTTCTTGAGCGTTCGTCATGAACGCCGATGTAGTATCGGTGACGCGCCGGGTCAAGCGATGTTTTCGCAGCGGCTTGGCCAGATTTCGCGCCTGGCTATATTTTTCCAGTGTAATTCGATAGTTGTTGGCGGCAGCTCCAACTGAAAATCAGTGTTCAAGATCGCAAAAATTCCACGTCATTTTTGGCTTGATCGCAGCGCTTTTTCGGGGGTTAGGCCGGCGCAGGCAGGCCATGCGTTCAACCGTGAATGACGTCCGTTGCGTCTCCCATCCGAACTTCCCTCGCAGTTGATGTTGCTGCGACACCATCGTCATCGCGTCACTCGTGACGTCGCCTCGAGTCGAATCCCCTCGATTACCTACCGACCGGACGGACAGTATCGATGACGGAATGGCACTCGTCGCTCGGCTCGCCGACGAGCCGGATTTTGCCGCGTGCACAGGAACAACACCTCGCAGTCGCGATCACCGCGCCCCCTGCCGAGCGGCGCGACGATCGCAGGCCGGTGCGGTCGCGCGCGATCATCATCGATCGCGCGGGATCAACGCTCAGTGCGCCGATCGAGAACGCCCGGGCGGGGGCCGCTCTCATGCTTCGCCAGCTCGACGCGCGCGATGCGTTGTCCGCCGTCAGTGACCTCGGAGACCGTGATCGGCATGGAGCGCGCGATCGAGGCGAACAAGGATGCTGCGCCCGTCGCGATCGAGACGATCGATGATGACCGTGGAACCTGCATCTCCTGCCGTCACGGGCCCGGAGCGAACGAGTGCGCGCGGACCTCGGTGAGCCGCGTCTGCGCCGGATCCTCCGGATCTCGGACGGTCAGGCGGTAGCGCCATCCCAGATGTTGCGCGCGAGCTCGGTACCCTCCGGACCGGCGCGTGCGAGGTGCGGCTCGCCGCCGTCGCGGGGTTCGGGCGTCCCGATCGAGGAGGTCTACGGCTATCCGATGGACCGCGCAGCTAGCAGCGTGATCGTGCCGATCGCCGATCGGCGCGCCGGCGAGATGCGCGAACGCGCCATCGGCCCTGCGCGCTGGAACAAGTCGCAGCCGACACGCATCGAGTCGCGGCGTCAGGGCGCGAGATCGGCGAACGAGACCTGCAGGTCTCGGCTGATCAGCACGGCGCGCTGCGGGGGGACATCTTCGAAGCCATCCTTCGGATCGCCGTCGCCCCCCGACACCAGCAGAAAGCCGCGGAACGACTCGTCGCGTTCGCCGCGCTCACCGCGCTCGGCGGTCACCCAGAGCCGCCGCAAGCGGAGCGGCTCATGGAGGTGGGCCACCACCATCGACCGGCCGTTGGTCAGCGCGACGTTGCCGAGCACGGCGGCCGATTTGCCGGCTCGCGCGAGCTCGGCGGTGACCAGCCGCAGCGTCGCCGCGAGCGCGCGCCGCGTGGACGACGGGGGCAGGTTGGGATCGTCGATGCCCCCCTCGTCATGGAGCATCGCGAGGAACACGTGGAACACCAGCTCGGAGGGAGTTCGGCCTTTGAGGTTGCGCCGCAGATACTCGGGGATGTGCTCGAGCAGCCGCCGCGCGATGTCATCGGCAAACAGCGGACCATCGAGCCCGGTCTGCGCGTACATCCAGCGGCGGAACCGGAACGGCGGCGTGTTATCGGTGCCGCCGATGGCTGCGCCCTCGTCGCGCATCGCCTGGGCGATGGCGCAGTCGGTCTTGATCTCGGCGGTCAACGGACCTGCGAGATCGACGGCCACCGCGCTCGCCTTGGGCGTTCGCACGAGCAGCACATCACCGCCCTGGATGTAGCCCAGACCCCACCGGCTTACGGGGGGCTGTGCGAGGAGCGCGCCGCGCACAGGCGCGAGCGCGACGGAGAGTCGCTGAGGTTGGTTGCAAATACAGGCGAAGAGCTTCATTGCGGGAGACTCCGCAGCCGGAACGAACGAACCGTCGGCTGCTGACGGTCAACGATCGCGAAGCGCCATGGACGCAAAGAACGACGTCACACCTTACACCAACGACGCCACCCCCACTGGATAGTCGACAGTATAGAGGGCGGCTCTGACCTCGCCAATCTCCGTGACGTAACGCCGCACGGTTCCTCCGGTCGGCAGACCGCCACCCAATCCAAGCGTCTGTCACCAGCGGACACGCTAGCTAATTTCCGGTGGCATGTGAGGCCAGCGTCTGGATGAGCGCCTTGGTGAGGTGAGAGAATACCTTGCCACGCTCGATCTCGTTGAACACCTCATGCTTCATGCCGAGCATCTGGTGATAGTCGGCACCTGTGACCTTGGCCGCTACCGCCATGGAGCGCGCGGGATCGGCGATCGGGTCATCGTGGCCGACCAGCCAGGTGGTCGGTAGCTTGATCCGGCCCGCATGGGCGAACACGTAGTCCTGCGCCGCGCTCGCCTCGGTGAACCAGCGCGAGGTGGCGACGTCGAAGCACAGCTTGTCGGCGACCCGCTCGGCCTGCTTCTGCTTGTCCTGCGTCAGATCCTCGACGCGAAGCGCATTCGGCTGTGACAGTTTGGGGGCGATCCGGCTCGCGACGCGAGCCAGGACGCGCTGGTAGCCGGGGATCTTGAGCCGGAGCGCGAGGAACGGCGATGCCATGATCGCCGCGGCGGCCTTGGGTGGGCGGTCGTCTGCCAGTGCGCGCAGCGTGATCAGGCTGCCATGGGAGTGGCCGAGCAAGACCAGCGGCGCGCTCGCGCCGATCTGCTGCCGCGCTGCGGCAACGATCTCGGCGAAGTCGGTGAGGTAGGTCGAGAACCGGTCGATGTAGCCGCGCTCGCCAGGCGACTTGCCATGGCCGCGGACGTCGTACGACAGCACCGCCCAGCCCGCGTTGATGATGACGTGCGCGACCTCGTGATAGCGGCCGCAGTGCTCGGCGTAGCCGTGCGTGATCACGACGACCCCCTTCGGCGTTCCGGCCGGCAGGAACGTCTCGGCGTACAACCCGGCGATCGTCTGCGTTGCGGTGGGGGCGACCGGACCCGGTGCATCGTTCATGGAAGCACTTCTATATCCTGGAACTCGATCGCGACGCTCGATCGTATTCCGGCCGTATTCCGGCCGTATTCCGGCCGTATTCCGGCGTGCTCGATCGTGTTCCGGCGTGCTCGGCGTATTCCGGCGTGCCCGGGCGCGCTCCGCTCCGGCGTGTTCCCGGCTGATCGTCGCCCCCGAGCTCGCCCGATCCACTTCGATCAGGCGCCGAGGTGCCGCCCGTCACGCTGGCGCAGTCCGCTCGTAAGTTGCCCGCGTTGCGCAGATCTGGTTACGGTCGAGATCATGTGGCGTAACGCACTCGGATTGCTTGTGATTTGCGCAACCGCCGGCTGCTTCCACGGCGACGATCGCGACGCTGCGAAGAGCGCGACGCGGCTCGATCTCGCGAAGGACTTCCTGCGCAAGCATCAGCTCGAAGCGGCGGACGCCGAGTGCAACCGCGCGCTCGCGCTCAACCCGGTCAGCGACGAAGCGTATAACGTGCGCGGGCTGGTCGCGATGGTGCGGGCGCTCGATACGCTGCGGCTGCTGGAGATCGACACCTGTCTGACAGGCATCGATGCCGAGGTCACGCAGCGGGATCTCGATAAGTTCTTGCACAAGGCCGATGATGATTTCGCGACTGCGACAAAGCTCACCCCGGAATACGGCGAGGCGTGGTCTAATCGCGGTGTTGTTCGAAACCTCCTCGAGGATTATCCGGCGGCCACCGAGTACCTGGGGCAGGCGCTTGCCAATCCGGTGCGGCTCGACAGCCCCGGGCTCACCCGGTCACATCTCGGCTGGGCGCTGTTCCACGAGACCAAGTATGTCGATGCAGCGAATGAGCTTCGGCAGGCAGTGCAGTTTCAACCCAACATGTGTGTTGCAACTTATCGGCTTGCGAGGGTTTACTTCGCTCGTGAGGAATGGGAAAAAGCTGCGGAACTTTTTCAAATCACGTCCGACGACCCGTCGTGCGGGTCTCAGGAAGCCAGTCTCTATCTGATGAAAACGCGGATGCAGCAAGGGCTTGTAGATGAGGCGAGGCGCGCACGGGATGCGTGCCTCCACATCTCGCCTAAGAGCTGCATCGCATCGCAGTGCCGCGCAGACGGCGGCAAACTCGGCACCACGACCGCCGCGGTCGCAGCGCCGCATCCATAAACCGGGAAGCAATGGATCGCCGATCTGAACGCAGCGACAGCCCACCGCGATCGGAAGCGATCGTCGACGCACGGATGAGCTTGGCGCTGTGGCTGCGCGCGGGTCGCGTGCACCGCGGCATGACCATCGACGACGTCGCGAAGGTGACCAAGATCCAGCCGCGGATTCTCGACCGACTCGAAGCGGGCAAGCTCGACGGCCTGCCGGCGGACGTGTTCGTGCGCGGCTTCGTGCGGAGTTTTGCGCGCTGCGTCGGGCTGGAGGAGGCCGAGGCGCTGCGCCGATACGCCGCGTGTGGTCTCGGTGCACCGGCTGGTCCGACGGCAACCGCAGCCGGTACCACGGATCTGACCACGACCGCACGCGCGCTCGTCGAGGCAATGGCAGAGCTGGTCCCGGATAGCGCCGGCACCGTGCGGGCCACCCCGCGCAAGATGATCGCCATGGAGGTCATCGACCTCGCCGTCGGGAGCCTGCAGGACTTGCCGGTCGCAGGCGAGATCGCTGACGGCACCATGGTCGGGACGCTCCGGCTCCCGGACGAGGCCGTGACAGGCCGCGGCAGCGAGGCGCCCGCCGCCGCGGAGGGCAGCGCAGCTGAACGGCCCACAGCATCGGTCGAAGCCGTGCCGTGTGCGCCCGAGGTCGCCACCGAGTCTGCCGGCGACTCGTCGAAGCGAAAGCGCAGTCGTCGTGCCAAGGCGCGCGATCGGCGCGCGGCCCGGATCTCGCGTGAGCTGCTCGCTACCGGAACGCCACCGGATGCTTCGCCGGTGGTGACTGCGCCGAGGGTAGATGTGGCGGACGATGCCGCGTCGGTCGCGCCCGCGCTGAACGAGCTGCCGGGACCGATCGACGTGCCAGCCCCGAGCGACCGCGAGCCGGCCCCCGCCGATCTGCCTGGCGCCGTGGCCGCGTCGAGCCTCCTCGCTGGCCTCGCCGACGAGCCGATCGCGACCGCGACCTGGTCGCCAAAAATGCCGCCGGTCGCCGCGGCACCGAGTGTCCCGTGGCGCAAGCCGGTGTATGCCCCGGTCGCCGCCGCGCTCGTGCCGAGCCTGGTGATCGACGATGCCGATCCGGACAGCGCCGAGCGAGTTCTCGAGGAGCGCGCAGAGAAGCATTCGCTGCGACGCTCGTTCCTGCCGCCGATCTTGCTCGATCGTGAAGACCGTTCTGCACGCCAGGGCGGGTTGACGCTCGCGGTGATCATCCTGCTGATCGCCGCCACGCTGACGCTGTCGTACTTGATGCGGCGACCCGGCGCGAGCGGCGACGGCATGACACGCCTCGAGACGACTGCTAGCAATCGGGGTTGACCGATCTCGCAGCACCGGCTCCGCTTGGCGTGGTCCTGCGTACGACCCCGCTACGGGAATCCGATCTGCTCGTCGTGCTGTACACCGATACGCACGGGCGAGTAACCGCGGTCGCGCGGGGTGCCCGGAAGTCGCAGCGTCGATTTGCCGGTGCGCTGTCGTTGCTGGTGCTCGGTCGCTATCAGCTCGGCCGGCGGCCGCGCGGCGAGCTATGGAGCCTCGAGTCGGCTGAGGTCGTTCGCGAGTGGACGCGCGTATCCGCCGATGTCGTCGCGGTTGCGCACGCGAGCTACATTGCGGAGCTGGTGGGTGGGCTCCTTGCTCCGGAGGTCGCCGAACCACAAGCGCTCGAGCTCATCGTGGCGCTGTGGGAATCGCTCGCCGCGGGGGGGCCGTCTCCGGGTGCACTGCGCGCCATCGAGATCGCGCTGCTCGATCTGGCGGGGCACCGGCCCGCGATCGATCATTGCGCGGCGTGCCACGCAGCGGACCTCGACGCCGGTGCGCTGTTCGATCCGGAGCGCGGCGGTGCGATCTGTCGCCCGTGCGGGGCGCGCAGCCGCAGCTTTGGTGTTCGTCCTTTCGAGCCCGGAACGCGCGCCTACCTCGAAGCCGTGGCGGCGCTGGAGACCCCGCTGGCGGCGCGTGCCGTCGATGTCGATCCGCGATTCAGCTCCGCCGATCGCACGGCAGGCCGCGACGCGCTGGTGGCGATGGTCGTGAGCCTCGTTGGCAAGCCGTTGCGGTCGCTCGAGTACCTCGCCAAGCTGGGGGCAGCGGGTCGGCGCGCCAAGGAATGACCGCGGCGTAGTACACTGGGTACATGGCACGCGGAGGGATCGTCCTGGTCGCGGTGGTCGCGACGGTGGCGATGTGCAGGACTGCGCGGGGGCAGGCCACGGATCCGGGGGCCGTCGAGCCGGAGCTGGCGCCGGTCAAGGATCCCAAGCTCGGTCGGCGCTGGCTGGCGACCGCGCAACGGCTCATGCAGCGCGGCAGCTACTACGCGTCGAACAATCGCCCCGACGACGCCAGGCCACAGTTCGAGAACGCGGTGGCGGCGTACCGCAAGGCGATCGAAGCCAGCGACGACATCGGCCTCTACGTCGAGCTCGCGAACGCCGAGGCGCGCCTCGGCAAGGTCGACGAGGCGGTCCGGCACCTCCGGCTGGTCGTCCGCGCGGGCGTGCGGCCCGAGGTCATGAAGCGCGCGACCGCGAAGCTCGATGACCTGTCGAGCAAGATCGGGATCGTGACGTTGACCGTCGCTCCGGCCGGTACCGCGATCACGCTCGGTGGCAGCGAGATCGGCACCTCGCCGTTGCCCGAGGCACTGGTGTTGCTGCCGGGCACCTACGCACTGGCGTTCGAGGCCAGCGGCTATCTGCCCCTGGAGACCGAGATCAAGGTGGAGGCCGGCTCCGAGATCGAGCGCGCGATCGAGCTCGCACCGGTCCAACCGACGGAACCACCGGTCGTATCGCGGCCGCTGCCGAAGACCCTGGTGCGAGAAGCCCCACCGCCGCGGGCTCGGTGGCCGCTGTACGCGGGGACCTGCGTGACCGGCGCTGCGGTGGCCGGCGCGGGCGTGTTCGGGATCCTCGCGCTCATCCAGCACTCGACGTTCACGGCCGCGGCGACCTCAAACGCGGACCGCAGTGATGCGCGGACGCGCGGTGAACGCTACGCGTTGATCGCCGATGTTTCGCTCGGCACCGCGGTCGTCGCCGGGAGTGTTACCGCGTACTGGTACTTCTACAGGTACAAGCGACCATCGAGACGGCCGGACGCCGAGCGTTCGGGGATCGTGGCGACCAAGCTCGGTGTCGTTCCGTGGGTCCAACCGCAGTCCGGCGGCGTAACCTTCACCGGTAGGTTCTAGGAGCAGTATGGCAAATCCAGGTCCGTATCCGCCGATGGGCCCACCGATGGGTGGGCCGATGCAGCCAATGGGAAGTCCGCCGATGGGAGGTCCGCCGATGGGAGGTCCGCCGATGGGAGGTCCGCCGGCGGGCGGCATGTCGCCGCGTCCGATCCGATCAGAGGGGATGTCGCGCGTCGTACCCGTGGTGGTATCGGCCGGGCTCGCTGTTGGCGTGTTTTGCGGCTTGTTGTTCGGGCTCGGGACCGGCAAGCGCAATGCGGTCGCCGACACGACGAAAGCGAGCAACGGCGTCAAGCGAGTCGAGGAGCCCACGGTCGACCCCGACTCGATCAACACACCAAGGCCCAAGCCGGCGATTGCCACGCCGCCGAGCGCCGGATCTGGCTCGGCGCTGGCGGCGGCGGGATCGGCGGGCAGCGCCGCCGGCGTGGGCGCCGCGAGCGCGGCTCCGGCAGCCAATGCGACGAAGATCGTCGTGGAGGTCAAGCCGGAGGCCGCGGCCCAGATCGCGAAGGTCTACATCGACGGCAAGGAGATCACCGGCACCACCGCCGACATCCCGCTCGCGCCCGGAACGACAAAACAGAAAGTGAAGGTGGCCGTCAAGGCACCGGGCTTCAAGGACGTCGAGCAGGACGTCGAAGCCGAGGGGGAATCGACGACGCTCAAGTTCGAGCTGGCCAAGGGCCGGACCTCGCCGGCTGCGACCGCCACCAGCGAGCCCGGCGCCACGGCGGGCGGTGGCGGCACGGCGGGGGGCAGCACGGGCGGGAACGCGGGCGGCGGGACTGCAAACAGCGGCAGCACGAGTGGCGGGAACGCGGGCGGCGGTAGCACCAGCGGGACCAAGCCCACAGGCGGCAGCAAGCCCGCCGGCAAGAAGCCCGGCAAAGGCAGCGCCCTGATCGACATCTGATCGCGGCCAGGGGCCGTTCGTGCCCGGATGCAAGCGGTACGGGCGCCCCTGGTCGCGACCGTAAGATTGCGCAACACCTCGGATCTTCCGGGTCAATTTGACCGACCGCCGGGATCGGGTTACGGGTATGCGTCACATGCCACGCCGTCCTTCTCGTCAGCGACCGTTCTGGGCCGGCCGCCGACGGCGAGCGCGTCGCGAGCGGCAGATGCTCTCGACGGGCTTGCCGACATCGCTTCACGCTGTCTCGAGCCCCAGCGACAACGGCGCGGTTCGGGTGCTCGGCTCGGGCGACATCGCGTTCCAGCACATCGTGGAGCGGGTTCGCAACGCCGAGCGGTCGGTAGAGATCCGCGCGTTCCTGTGGCGCGACGACGAAGCGGGCAACATGCTCGGGGAAGCCGTGCTCGCGGCTGCCGATCGCGGGGCGATGGTCACGATCCACAAGGACAAGATCGCCGCGGTGTACGAGTACACCGGCGGCAACAAGCAGAGCTTCTTCCACAAGCGGGTCGACCCGATCCGCGGCTTCCAGGCCTGGCTGCTCGGCGCGGTGTATCGCGCGCCCGGTTCGTTCAAGCAGCGCCCGAGCCTTTTGTCGCAGCAGGTGCTCTCGCATCCGAACATCCGGGTCGAGCACCAGCGCAAGCGGTTCGATCACAGCAAGCTGTACATCATCGACGATCGCTACCTCGTGCTCGGCTCGATGGGGATCGGGGACAACCACCGTCACGACTGGATCGACGTCATGGTCGAAGTCGAGGGCGCGCAGCACATCGAGCGGCTGCGCGAGCGGATGGCCGGCCTCGACGAGTTCGACCCGTCGCGCGGCATCGACTTCCTGGTCCACAGCCGCGAGGCGCACCGCAAGAACAGCTGCCCGATGATCAGCCATCGCCTCGCGCTGATCGACGGCGCGGAGCAGTCGCTCACCGTCGAGATGGCCTACCTGAGCGATCGCCGGTTCACCGCGGCGCTCGCGCGGGCGGTGCAGCGCGGCGTCGAGGTCACCCTGGTCACCGCCGATCAGGCCGACGTGCTCGCGAACATCAACCGCGCCACGTGCGACGCGCTGATGCGGCTGACCGGCGCGCCGAATAACCTCACGATCGAGCTGGTGCCGCGCATGGTGCACTCGAAGGTCGTCGTGATCGATCACCGGTTCTGTGACATCGGCTCGGCGAACTTCACGCCGCTGTCGCACGGCGTGTACGACGAGATCAACCTGTTCGTGGACAACGTGCCGTTCGCGCGCGCGGTCGAGGCCGAGATCAAGAGCCACTGCGAGGACAGCCGCGTCGCCGAGTCCCGGCTGTCGTATCGCAGGATGTACTCCGGCCTCGAGCGCGCGATCATGGCGTATCAGTCGCGCCGAGGCGGTTAGGCCGTGGTCTCGACTCTCGACGCGGGCGAACGCGCCAAGCTGGAGCGCCGCCGCCAGATCCTGTCGGCGGCCAAGGCGGTGTTCTCCGAGGCTGGTTATCACGGGGCGTCGATCCACGCGATCATCGAGCGCGCGCAGATCGCGCGCGGCACGTTCTACCTGTACTTCGAGAGCAAGGCGGCGGTGTTCGACTCGATCCTGGACCAGGCGATGGCGGACCTGCGCGCGCGGCTGCACCGGATCGAGGTCTCTGATCCGACCGCGCCGCCGCCACAAGTTCAGCTCCGCCAGCAGGTCGTGGCGACCCTCGAGTACATCGTCAACGATCGCCCGCTGGCGACGCTGCTGCTGTCGGCCGGCCACACGCCGGACGTCGACGCCAGCGAGCGCCTCGATCTGTTCTTCACCGAGGTGCGCGACTTGCTCGGCCGCGCGCTCGAGACCGGCATGGAGATCGGCCTGGTCCGCAAGTGCCAGCCTGAGCTCGTGGCAGCGGCGATGCTCGGGATGACGCGCGGCGTGATCGAGTTGCTGGTGCGGAGCAACGACGCTGCGTCGGTCGATGAGGTGGTCAGTGAGATGCTGCTGGTCGCGCTGCGCGGAGTGCTGGCGTGATCGACGAGCTTCAAGTCTCGGCCGAGCTCAGCGATCTGTTCGACCTGGCGATCAACGAGTGCGTGAAGGCCCGGCGCAGCCATGCGATGCACCCGTTCCTCGTGCTGCAGGTACCGCCGGGCGGCGAGATTGTCTCGCTGCCCGCGGATTCAACCGAGGCGTTGATCGCCCGGGCGAACGAGTTGATCCGCGCCGGTGGCAGCGGCGTGCGGGCCTACGCGATCGCGTACGACAGCACGCTGCGCTACGAAACGGGCGAGCCGGTCCCTGCGTTCATCGTCGAGCTCGCCGAGCGCGGCTGCGCCGACGGCTTCGTGATGTTTCATCACTACGAGTGGATCGACGGCGAGCTCGACCTGATCCAGCATCCGTCCCGGATCCTGCAGCGGGCAGATCCCCGGTTCGCCTGACGACGGATCTTGCCCCGGCACCCGCGGCTCGCGCCGGGCTGGCATTGGTCGAACCAGGACGCGACCCCGGACGTGCCGGATGGCGATCGGGGAGCGGGCGCTCGGATGATCGTGCCTCTGGCGCTCTCTGGCGCCCCTGATCGGTGGCCTCAGTGCGTCGATCGATTCGCACCTGATCTCAAAATAGGTGACCTGGGATACATTTGCTGTGAAACGCTGTTCGCACCAAAGAGATCTTATGTTGCGGACACTTAGTACTGGACTGAGGCGTCAGTGGCCCATAGACTGACGCGTCAGTCTAGCTCTACGTCCAGATCGTAACGGATCGTAGCGCCCCGCAGGGAGACACTCATGAACACACCCGACCAAGTTGTCATTGGCATCGATGTCGGCTCGACCACCGTGAAAATGACGGTCGTCGATCCGCAGACCAAAGAGATCCTGTGGTCCAAGTACCTGCGTCACGAGACGCGGCAGCCCGAGATGACGCGCGACATGCTGCGCGAGATCCACGAGGCGTTTCCGACGGTCACGAAGGACCAGATCCGCGTCTTCATCACGGGCTCCGGTGGCAGCCCGATCGCGCCGCAGATCGGCGCGAAGTTCGTCCAGGAAGTCAATGCCGTGACCATGGCGGTGGAGAAGCTCCACCCCGATGTCGGCAGCGTGATCGAGCTCGGCGGTCAGGACGCCAAGATCATCATGTTCAAGAAGAACAACGAGACCGGTGACAAGACCGCGCAGACGTCGATGAACGACAAATGCGCGTCGGGCACCGGCGCGACGATCGACAAGTGCGTGCTCAAGGTCGGCATGCCGCGCGAGGAGGTCCCGGGCCTCAAGTTCGATCCGACCAAGCTCCACCACGTCGCCGCCAAGTGCGGTGTGTTCGCCGAGACCGACATCGTGAACCTCGTGAAGTCGGGCATCCCGCGCAACGAGATCATGAACTCGCTGGCCGACGCGATCGTCAGCCAGAACCTCGCCGTGCTGACCCGCGGCAACACGCTCAAGTCCAAGGTGCTGCTGCTCGGCGGCCCGAACACCTACCTGCCGTTCCTCCAGGAGTGCTGGCGGCTGCGGATCCCCGAGGCGTGGGCCGAGCGCGGCTACGAGTACGACAAGACCGTGCCGATCGAAGAGCTGATCTTCGTGCCGAAGAACTCCGACCTCTACGCCGCGTACGGCGCGGTGCTGTTCGGGCTCTACGAGCCGGACAACGTCGGCCGCTACCGCGGGCTCGAGCCGCTCGAGGAGTTCATCCAGCACGGCCGCAAGAGCAAGCTCGGTGAGTCGGCCGGCCCCGGGCTGGTCGAGCAGCCCGAGCAGCGCGACGCGTTCATCGAGAAGTACAAGGAGCCGCACTACGCCGACGCCGCGCTCGAGTCGGGCAAGACCTACCGCGGCGTGATCGGCCTCGACGGTGGATCGACGTCGAGCAAGTGCGTGTTCATCGACGAGAACGAGAACATCCTGAAGAAGGTCTACACCCTGTCGAAGGGGAACCCGATCCAGGACATGAAGGACATGTTCACCCAGATGCGCCAGTGGGCCACCGATCAGGGTGCCACGCTGGAGGTCACCGGGTTCGGCGTGACCGGATACGCCGGCGACGTGCTCGAGCGCTCGCTCGGCGCCGACGCCAACATCGTCGAGACCGTCGCCCACATGATGTCGGCGAAGCGGTGGTTCCCCTCGGTCGACGTGATCTGCGACATCGGCGGGCAGGACATCAAGGTGATGTTCATGCAGAACGGCGACGTGAAGAACTTCCGGCTGTCGAACAGCTGCTCGGCCGGCAACGGCATGCTGCTCCAGGCGATGGCCGATCAGTTCGGTATCCCGGTCAAGCAGTACGCCCAGGTCGCATTCGAGGCCCGGCTCGCGCCGAAGTTCTCGTACGGCTGCGCCGTGTTCCTCGACTCAGATCGCGTGAACTTCCAGAAGGAGGGCTACGCCAAGGAGGAGCTGCTCGCGGGCCTCGCGCTCGTGCTGCCGAAGAACATCTGGCAGTACGTCGTGCAGATCCCCCGGATGGCCGAGCTCGGTCGCGTGTTCGTCCTCCAGGGCGGCACGCAGAAGAACCTCGCCGCGCTCAAGGCGCAGGTCGACTACATCGAGAAGCGCGTGCCCAACGCCGAGGTCTACCTCCACCCGCACTGCGGCGAGGCCGGCGCGATCGGCGCCGCGTTCGAGGCGCTGCGCGTGACGCGGCGGCGCGGCAAGACGTCGTTCGTCGGGTTCGCCCAGGCGATCGACATCGACTACACGTCGACCAACGACGAGAAGACGCGCTGCAACTTCTGCCCGAATAACTGCTCGCGGACGTTCATCGACACCAAGACGCTCGACGGCAAGACCGCGCGCTACATCAGTGGATTTTCGTGCGAGAAGGGCACGGTCGAGAACCTCGACGCGCTCAAGGTGCTGAACAAGGAGCGCCAGAAGCGCATGAAGCAGTACCCCAACCTGGTCGACTACGAGGCCAAGCTGGCGTTCAAGAGCTTCTACGAAGCGCCCGCGATGCCGGGCCACGGCGCGCCGGTCGACGACGTGGTCGTCAAGCGCACCCTGCTCGGCGCGGTTCGCCACAAGCCGATCCAGCGGCCGTTCCAGCGCGCCAGCGCCGACGTGTGGGCCAAGCGCAAGGACGTCCGGATCGGTATTCCACGCGTGCTAAATCTGTACAGCACCGGCCCGTTCTGGCGCACCTACTTCGAGGTGGTCGGGATCGACTCGCGCAACGTGGTGTTCTCCGACGAGACGGGCGAGGAGATGTGGCAGGCCGGCTGCAAGTACGGCTCGGTCGATCCGTGCTACCCGTCGAAGGTGTGCCAGGCGCACATCCACAACCTGCTGTTCAAGCACCACGAGAAGAAGCCGCTCAACTACATCTTCTTCCCGTCGATCACGCACATCCCGACGTTCATCGTGAACCAGATGGACACGGCGAGCTGCCCGGTGGTGTCGGGCACGCCCAAGGTCATCCGCGCGGCGTTCACCAAGGAGACCGACTTCTTCGCCGAGCGCAAGATCAGCTACCTCGACACGGCGGTCACGCTCAACGAGCCGCTGATGTGCAAGAAGCAGATGTTCGACGAGTGGGGCCCGCTGCTCGGGCTGACCTCGGACGAGAGCGACTTCGCGGTCGAGCAGGCGTTCAAGGCGGTCCAGGCGTTCGAGGACGAGATGGAGCGCAAGGGCAGGGAGATCCTCGACGAGGTGACCCGCGAGAATCGCGTCGCGATCGTGATGCTCGGCCGCCCGTACCACAACGATCCCGGCATGAACCACTCGGTGCTCGAGGAGTTCCAGGCGCTCGGCTATCCGATCCTGTCGATGCGGTCGCTGCCGCGCGATGCCGAGCGGCTCAAGGAGCTGTTCGCCGAGGACCTCGCGAAGGGCGTGATCGAGAGCGGGCTCGACGTCTCCGACGTGTGGCCCGAGAACTACTCGACCAACTCGGTGCAGAAGGTGTGGGCGGCGAAGTACGCTGCGCGCCACCCGAACATCGCGTGCCTCGATCTGTCGAGCTTCAAGTGCGGCCACGACGCCCCGACGTACGGCCTGATCGACTCGATCATCGCCTCGGCGGGCAAGGCGTACTCGGCGCTGCACGACATCGACGCGAACAAGCCCTCGGGCTCGATCAAGATCCGCGTCAAGACCTACGCCTACACCCTCATGCTCCTCAAGGAGAAGCTCGAGGATCAGGGCGAGAAGAAGGTCGAGCTCGATCGCTCGGTGAGCGAGAAGAAGCTCGAGATGCTCAAGGCCCTGCAGGGCAAGCTCGCGGGCGTCGGCCGGACCGACGACCGGATCGACCGCGAGATCAAGAACCTCGACGACCAGGTGGCTGCGTGGCGCGCGGCTGATGATGCAACCAAGCCCAAGGCCAAGCGGCCCGCGGCCCTCAACGTGATGCGGCAATAGGAACCCCGGGAACCCCCATGAGCACAACCAACGAAAAGACCGGAAGCAAGCTCGACGACCTGAGCATCGACGCGATCGAGGCCGAGCTGAAGCAGTTCGAGATCGAGGAGCGCAAGCGCCTTGGCCTGCCGGTCGATGGCGCGAAGCATTGGTTCGACGAGGTGCCGCGTACGTTCACCCGCGACCAGCGCGAGCACACGACGATCCTCGTGTCGGGCCTCACGATGGCGCACGACCTGTTCATCCAGGCCGCGCTGCGCGGCATCGGTTACAAGGTCCTCGCGATGGACGTGCCGGACAACGACGCGCTCCAGTTCGGACGCGAGTACGGCAACCGCGGCCAGTGCAACCCGACCTACTTCACGGTCGGCAATCTCGTGAAGTACCTCGACGGCCTGCGCGAGCGCGGCATGTCGAAGGACGAGATCGTCAAGAACCACGTGTTCATCACCGCCGGCGCCTGTGGCCCGTGCCGGTTCGGCACCTACGTCACCGAGTACCGCAAGGCGCTCCGCGACTCCGGGTTCGATGGCTTCCGCGTGCTGCTGTTCCAGCAGACCGGTGGGCTCAAGCAGGCGACCGGCGACGGCGTCGGCCTCGAGATGAACCCGACGTTCTTCTGGGGCATCGTCCGCGCGATCCTGATCGGCGACGTGCTGAACTCGCTCGGCTACCGGATCCGGCCCTACGAGATCGAAGCCGGCGCCGCCGACCGCGCGCTCGAGACCAGCAAGCGGATCATCTCCGAGGCGTTCGAGAACGCGACCTCGATCCCGGTCGCGCTGTGGAAGGCCCGCCGCGAGCTCGGCAAGGTCAAGGTCGACCGGACCCGTGCCAAGCCGCGCGTCGGCATCATCGGCGAGTTCTGGGCGATGACGACCGAAGGCGACGGCAACTACGGCCTGCAGCGGTTCCTCGAGGCCGAGGGCGCCGAGCCGGACATCCAGATCGTCACGTCGTGGCTGCTCTACATGATCTGGCAGGGCAAGTACGACACCGAGCAGCGCGCCAACCTGCGCGGCGTCGACAAGGCCAAGGACGAGCACGGCGGCAGCAAGTTCAGCTTGAAGGGCGTCGACGTCCGCAAGCGGACCGCGTCGCTGTGGGCCGGTGAGAAGGTCCTGCGCGGCCTGTTCCAGACGATCGCCAAGGCGATGGGCCTCAACGACTACCACCTGCCGGACATGGACCAGATCGCCGAGGTGTCGCACGCGTTCTACGACAACAACCTCCGCGGCGGCGAAGGCCACATGGAGATCGGCAAGCTGATCCAGAACGTGGCCTACTCGAAGGTCAACATGACGCTGTCGGTGAAGCCGTTCGGCTGCATGCCATCGTCCTCGGTCTCGGACGGCATCCAGTCGTTCATCACCGAGCTGTATCCGCAGGGCATCTTCCTGCCGATCGAGACCAACGGCGACGGCGCCGTCAACGTCTACAGCCGCGTTCAGATGCAGCTGTTCAAGGCCAAGCAGCAGGCGCAGAAGGAGGTCGACAAGGCGCTGGTCGACGTCGGCATGACGATCGAGGAGGTGCGCGCGTACCTCGTCAAGCACCCGTCGATGACGAGCGCGTTCCACCGCTCGCCGCACAAGGCCGGCTGCACCGCGGCCGACCTCGTGTACGAGGTCGGCGCGCGCAAGAACCGGTTCTCGTTCCTGAAGGAGCGCGTCATCGCGAAGGTCACCGGCAAGCAAGATAAGTCGCACGCCGAGGCCCACGAGAAGCTCTTGCTGATCGCGCGCCGTGCGGCCGCCAAGACCCGCAAGAAGAACTCGATCGTCAGCGTGGCGCCCGAGGTCGAGCCGATGGAGGCCGAGGACGCCAAGCGCCCGCCGATCCCGTCGGGTCGCAAGAGCCTGCGCGTCGTCAACTAGCGCTCGCAACGCGAGGGCCCGCGCGGCAGGTGTCGCGCGGGCTTTTTTGTGTCCAAGGAGATCCATGGATCGACGCGATCAGCTGTCAGCACACCTCTCAAGACGTGTCGAACCAAGCCGACTTCGTCGCCTTGTGGCCACGTCGTCTTTCGACCGCGCCACCACGGTGAGGCCATCATGACCTGGCTCGAGCGAGCGCGGGCCAAGGCCCATGACACGATCACCAAGCTGCCCGGCAAGGCCGGCGAGCTTGCACGCAAGGCCAACGACGCGCTCGGCCGGCCGCTCGCCGATGAAGCCGAGCTCGCCGATCGGCGCGCGTTCGAAGCTCGCGCGGCGGCAGCTGGCGCCGCGCCGGCCAAGCCGCAGCCCAAGCGTGAGCCGGCGCCGGTCGTGGTCTATCACATGGACAAGTCGCGCCGGGATGCCGTCAAGCTCACCGAGATCCTCGATGGTGCGGGCATCCCCTACAAAGTGATCAACATCCAGGAAGACCCGGCTGCGCAGATGTCGGTGCAACGCGACAGCAAGGGATACCGGCTGCCACTCTGCTTCATCTCCGGTGAAGCGGTGGGCGGTAGAACCGAGCTGACCAACATGGCGGCGATGGGCGAGCTCACCAAGAAGGTGTTCGGATAGGCGTCCGCGAGGCGCAGCACCGGTCGCGCGTCCCTGGTGGGTGCTGTGTTATCGTCGATGCGATGACGGTGGCCGCTCACAAGGTCCTGGTCATCGATGACAGCGACATCAGCTTGCACTTCGTGGCCGGCGTGTTGCTGAAGGCGGGCTACGAGGTCCGGACGGCGGACGATGTCGACAAGCTCGAGGGCATGCTCGGCGACTGGCGCCCCGACATCATCTTGACCGACGTCAACATGCCCGGCGTGTCCGGCCTCGAGCTGTGCCGGATGCTCAAGTCCAACTACGAGACCGCGCACGTACCCGTCGTGTTGTTCTCGGCCGTGCCGAGCCACGAGCTCGAGGGCATGGCGCGCGAGTGCGAGGCCGACGGGTTTCTGTCCAAGGCCAATGGCCTCGACCGGCTGCCCACGGAGCTGGCCCAGCTGATCGGCGCGCTGTTCTGATTGGCTGGTCCGGAAAATCCGGGCTAGCAAAGCCCCCGCGGGTCCGCGGATTCTTCGAGGAAGAAAATCAGCGCCTTGCGGGTGTTCTTCAGGTCAGGCGGGAGGCGGGTCCGGGCGGTTCCACATCACGCGGAACAGGCAGGCGCTGTCGTTGCGCGCCTCGCAGGCCTCGTGATCGACCGCGATGCCGCGGCCGCCGGACAGCACGACCAGCTGCTCGAGCATGCCGCTGGTCCAGTTGCACAGCTCGGCGTTGCGCGGGGTGCCCGTCATGCGCACGACCGTCTCGTTGGGGTGGATCGGCATGCTCGAGACCGCCCCCCAGCTCTGGTAGCGGCTCCACACGTTGCGGATCGCCGACAGCGTCCGCTCGGGAACCAGCGTGGCGGCGCTCGCAGGAAAGAACCGGCGGAACGACGCGCGTACGGTCGCGCGGGCGATGTCGCGCGCGAGCCTCGTGCCGTCGCGGCCGACGTGCGCCGGGGCCACCGCGAGCAGCCGGGTGAACAGGTCAGTGGGCAGCCAGGCGAGCGGGGCGGTGTCGGTCAGCGCGCGCGACAGGTCGGGGTGGTCGGCGCCGATCGCCTCGCGCAGGCGCTCGGCTTCACGCACGCCGAGCGCGCGGGTCACCGAGCGAAACACCACGCCGCGGGTCTTGGCGACCAGCGTCCCGCGGCTGGGCAGCACCGTGTTGGCGACCCAGCGCGCACCATCGAGCTTGGGGGCGGGCGCGAGCGCCAGCAGGGCGGCGCGAAGGTCGCGGGCGAAGGCACCGGCCGAGGCGGGGCGCTGCAGCGGATCGCGGTGCAACGCGCGGTACATGACGTCATCGGCGGGCAGAAGCTCGCTGCGCACCGACGACAGCGCCGGGACGTGGTCGCCGGAGCACTGGCGCTGCAGGATGCCCTCGGCCTCGCCCCACGGCGACGCCAGCGCGAGCAGCGTGTAGGTCGTCGCGGCGAGCCCGTAGACATCCGAGCGCGGCGTCGCCTCGGCCCCCTCGATCACCTCGGGGGCGACGTAGCCCGGGGTCCCGGCCGACTCGGCGAACTGCCCGTAGCGCCGGGCGATCCCGACGTCGACCAGGACGCTGCGGCTGCGGAACGGATCGCGGATCACGTTGGCCGGCTTGACGTCGCGGTGGATGATGCCGCGCTCGTGGAGCGCATCGAGCGCCGACGCGACTTGATCGATCGCCGTCACGAGCTCGGTGATCGGCATCGCGGTGCCTTCGATCCGGTGGCGATCGACCGCCTGCTGCAGGCCCTCGCCCTCGAGCAGCTCCATCACGAAGTACGAGTCGCCGCCGGACTGGCCGAAGTTGTAGATCTGGACCAGGTTCGGATGCTCGAGCCGCGCCAGCATCGCCGCCTCGGACCGCAGGTGCTCCACGAACGCGCGGTCCTCGGCCAGGTCCGGCCGCAACATCTTGATCGCGACCGGCCGCTCGAGCGCGAGGTCCTCGGCGCGGTAGACTACGCCCATGCCGCCGCGGCTGATCTCGTGGAGCAGGCGGTAGGTGCCGCCGAGCGTGGCGCGCAGATCATCGGCGACCTCGATCGACTGGGTCGTCAGCCGTGGCGTCGGACCGGTCGACGCCCGGGCGATCGGCCGGTCGTGGTCACGCGCCTTGCGGGCGGCGTAGGCCGCGCGGGTGACCAGCATCGCGGCTTCCTCGTTGGCCTGCAGCGATGCGATGCCGACGGTGGCCTGGATCTGGAGGGTGCCGCCGGCCGGGAGCTCGAGCGGGCGGCCCTCGATCGCGGCGCGACACCGCTCGGCGACGCGCTGGGCGCCGTCGATCGTGGTCCCCGGTAGCAGCACCGCGAGCTTGGCACCCGACCACCGGCCAACGACGTCCTCGGTCCGCACGTTGGCGCGGATCGAGTCGGCGATGCGGCGCAGCAAGTGGTCGCCGAGCCCCAGGCCGTGGCGGGTGTTGATGGCCGCGAGCTCGACAACGTCAACGACGATCGCCGAGAGCGGCAGGCCGGACCGGACCGATGCCGAGACGTGCATGGTGGCGAGCTGGGTCATCGCGGTGCGGTTCCAGATCCCGAGCTGGAGATCGAGGCCCGGGCCGTTGAGCACGCGATCGAGCTCGTCGGCGGTGCGCTGGTGAACCGCGCGCCAGCCGAGCTCGGCGCCGAGCCGCGACGCGACCGACTGCAGGATGATGCGGTGCTCGCTGGTGAAGATCCGCGGGCGTGAGATGACCAGGCCCAGGAAGCCGTGGCTGCCGAGCGGGGTCTCGAGCGGGACGGCGAGGTAGCTCTCGCACGCGGCGCCCTTGGTCGGTGATGGGGCGATCAGCGTCGCCCCGGTGGTGGCGGCGAACCGGCAGTAGTCGGCGGTCTGATTCCACGTCAGCGAGTCCCAGGTCCGCGGGCCGGCGGCGGTGCCACCGGTGGTGTCGCCGCGCACCGAGATCACGCAGCGATCGACGCCGAACCCCACCGCGACCTGTTCTGCCGCCGCCTCGAGCGCGGTGTCGAGTGGCCCGGACAGCAGCGATAGCGTCAGCAGGCGCTCGAGCGCGAGGGCGCGGCGCTCGTGGACCGCGATCGTCCGATCGGCCAGCACGAGCGCGTGGCGCAGCACTGGCTCGAGCACGAGGACGTGCGCACCGGCTGGTGGCTCGCGCTGGGTATCGCGGATCACGAGGAACACCGTGGCGTCGTCGCCATCTGGAAGGTGGCGTAGCCTGCGCAGGACCTCGTCGGCGTCCGTGTACTCGCCGTCGACGATGACCGCCCGTGGCCGGCTCGCGCCGATGGTGGCGACCAGCTCGTCGGCGTCGCGCGCCACCAGGTACAGCTGGCTCGCCGTCGCGCCGGCGTTCATCACCTCGCCACGCACCAAGGGGTCTCGGGACAGCACAACGAACCCGGTATTCATGGCGAGGTCATGGCTCCACCTGCCGCGATCCCGCGCGGCGGTTCCGGAACATGACATGGAGACTTCATCAGCATCGGTAGAGAGAATCAATGCTTCTGTGAGCGCGGCGTCACTCTGATCGGGTCGATCGCGCCGCGTGGCGAGAATCGGTGAATCACTAATAAAGCCGACTACTAGCGTAGTCATTCCAGGCGTTTTCGTGCAGCGTTTTGCGGCATCGCAGATACGCGCTCCCGACGATGCAGCGCGGTACATTCGACACGGCAAACGATGGCTGAAGCACGTTCGCTAAACAATGTCCTGGTGGTGGACGACGACGAGCGGATTCTCGGCTCGTGGAAGCGAGCCGCCCGCGAGCGTAATGTCGTCACCGCCAGCGACGCCGCCACGGCCCGTCAGCTGGCGCTGTCCGAGCGCCCCGATCTCGCGATCGTCGACCTCCGGCTGGGGAACGCCTCGGGGATCGACCTGATCCGCGAGCTCAAGCGCGATCTGCCCGACCTGCTGGTCGTGCTGTGCAGTGGGTACCTGTCGGTCGCCGCTGCCGTGGCTGCGGTCCGCGCGGGGGCCGACATCGTGGTGTTCAAGCCGATCACGTTCCGCGAGATCCTGCAGCGGATCGAGCAGAGCACCGAGGAGCCGGATCTCGAGGACACGCCGACACTCGCCCGCGCCGAGTGGGAGCACATCATGCGCGTGCTCGCCGACTGTAACGGCAACGTGTCGATGGCAGCTCGGCGTCTTGGGATCTATCGAAGCTCACTCCAGCGTCGGCTGCGCAAGTACGCGCCGCGCGCGTAGCTGCGAAAGTCGCTGATGCGTCCGGGGGAACCGGAAGGGTGACATGCGATGAATGAACGCCCCTGTGCATGACCCAGTAGCCGTGGTGTTCTGCCGCCACACACGGTGACTGGATCATCGAGGGATCATCGTTTGTGATTAGTGATTTTTTCATCCTGTGTCAGCATCTGCCCAGGGACAGGGATGATTCGCCGCTCGAGAACGGCGAGCGTCTCGGGTGGCGATCGTGAAACTGGCGGCGGCGATCGGCCGCGTCGACGAGGAGGCACTCCATGGCGAACGCCGATAGAGACCGGTTCATAGTTCGTGCGGAGATCCGCTCGTCGGACGCCAACGTGATCTCGTACGGCTTTGATCTGACCGCGACGTCGATCTTCGTGGTCACCGAATGGCACGCGGCGATCGGAACGCAGGTCTCGCTCCGGCTGTCGTTCCCGCGGATCCTCGAGCCGATCGACGTCGTGGCCCGGATCGGCGACATCCGGGTCGCGGGAGAGCCCGGCGAGCCGGGTGGAATCCGGCTGGTGTTCGACACTGGCTCCGGGGACGCCGGGGCCCGGTTGGTCGAGTTGCTCGCGCGCTTGAGCTCGCCACCCGCGGCGCCGGCCGAGGACGACCGCCCGTGTCGCGTGCTGCTGGTCGACGACAGCTGGCTTATCCGCGACATGTTCGCGTACGGCACGGCGCGGTTCTTCGAGCGGCCGGGCGCGCTGGCCGTCGATCATGCCGAGGACGCGGAGCGGGCCTGGGACAAGCTCGCGGGCTCGACCTACGATCTCGTGATCGTCGACTACTTCCTGCCGTCCGAGGACGGCGCGTCGCTGATCGCGCGGCTGCGCCGCGACGAGCGGCTGGCGCACACCCCGATCGTGGCGATCAGCGTGGGCGGGCGCGATGCGCGGGAAGCGACGCTGTCGGCCGGTGCGGACGTGTTCGTCGACAAGCCGCTGGTGTTTCGCGATCTGTTCAACACGCTGCGGATGCTCGCGGAGCGCCGCGACGAGGCGCGGCCGGCGGCCCAGCGCAAGGCGATCCTGGTGTTCGATGACAGCCCGTTCGCGCTCGCGTTGACCCGTGCCGCGCTCGAGTCAGCGGGGTTCACGGTGGCGATCGCCGAGGACCTGTCGTCGTTCGAGCGCCAGCGCGTGGCGTTCGATCCGGACTTGATCCTGGTCGATGTCCAGATGCCGGAGGCGTTCGGTGACGACGTCGCGTCGACGCTGCGCGGTTGGCACGGCGTCCAGGTGCCGATCCTGCTGGTCTCGAGCCTCGATCAGGGCGAGCTGGCACGCCGGGCCGAGTGGGCGCACGCGTCGGGCTACATCTGCAAGGGGGCGGGGATGTCCGAGCTGGTGCGCCGGTGCCGGGAGCTTCTTCAGGTAGCGGCGTGATGGATGATCTGTACGCAAAGTTCTTTCCGCAGTTCGTCACGCTCGCCCGCAAGCGGCTGTCGGTGGCGACCGCGGCGGCGGCGGCGCACGATCATCCCGCGGTGCCAGCGATCGTGCGCGAGCTGCACGCGTTGCTCGGCGAGGCCGGCCTGCTCGGGCTACGCCAGGTGATCCCGCTGGCGCGCGACTGCGAGCTGAAGGCCAAGGCGCTGCACGGCAGCCGCGCGGCCGCCGATGCCGATGCGCTGCTCGGGTCGCTGCGGGAGCTCGCGCAGCTGATCGAGCGGCTCGGAGCCCGACAAGCCGAGCCTAGCGATCCAGGATCGCGCGGACCCGGGTGACGAGCTCGTCGAGCCCGACGCTCTTGTGGATGTAGCCGTCGATCCCCGCGTCGGCCGCGAGCGACGCGAGCTCGGCTTCGTCGACGCTCGAGAACAGGTAGATCGGGGTCTTCACCCCGCGCTCGCCGCGCAGCGTGAACGCGACGTCGTCGCCGTAGAGCTCCGGCATGTGGACGTCCATGAGGATCAGATCGAAGCCGTCGATGCTGTTCGCCAGCAGCTCGTCGAACGCGGCGCGGACCGTGACGTCGAACCCGGCGGTGTCGAGCGCGTCCGCCGCCGCCGCCCGGATCAACGCGCTGTCGTCGACGAGCAGGATCCGCTTCGCCGCGGTCACCACAGGATCTCGTCGCACAGGGTGTTGAGGCGTTCGGGCAGCGCGTCGAGGCCCGCGATCTTCGAGAGGTAGGCGTCGGCGCCGACCGCGCGCGCGATCGCGGCGAGCTCGTCGTCGGGTGCGCTCGAGCACAGCACGATCGGGATCCGCGCCGTCGCGACCTGGCGGCGCAGCCACTGGCAGAGCTCCGCGCCACTCATTTCCGGCATGTAGAGATCGGTGACGATCAGGTGCGGCTTCCAGCTCGACAGCACGCTCTGAAACGCGCGGAGCGAGCTGACCGCGCGCACGTCGAAGCCGACGTCGGTCAGCACCGACTCCGCGTACGCAAGCGCGATCTCGCTGTCGTCGATCAACAGCAAGCGCCGACTATCGACACGTTCCACCAAGCTCGGCGGATGCTACCGCGATCATTGGCGCTACCGATCAGCTTTGGTGGCGGAACCTGTTCTGTGCGTTACCCCGGTTATTGGGCGATTGCACGGTTTTCGGTGAACGGCGTAAGCGACCTGACCTTTGGCAAGCGCACTCGATCGTACACACAGTATGGTATGGACCCGCCATGCCTGAGTCCAATGCGTCCGAACGAAGCGACCGAGACAAGAAGTGGACCGCGCAAGCGACCGAGAAGGTCCTCGCCGTCCTCAACCGCGCCGACGAGCTCGGCGGCGAGGTCCGCGACTACCTGCACGACCGCGTGGCGACCGATCCGCGCTATGTGTCGGCGCGCAAGGCGGTCGCCAAGCTGCTCGGCCGCAAATACGAATCGCGCGAGGAGGTCACGCTCAAGGCGCAGGTCAAGGCCGAGCGGACCGCGGCGGTCGCGGCGGTGACGCCCGAGAAGAAGACCAAGAGCCTCGGAGATCCGGCGCTCAAGGCACAGGTCTACGGCAAGAAGAGCTGCCCGTGGAGTGGCCGCGCGATCACGCTGCTCGAGCGCCACAAGGTCGACTACGACTTCGTCGATCTCGAGGAGCCCGAGCACGAAGCCAAGCTGGCGCCGCTGGCCCTCGAGACCCGGCAGAACACCGTGCCGTACATCTACCTGCGCGGCAGCTTCATCGGCGGGTTCAACGCCCTGTCGGAGATCGAGCGGCTCGGCCAGCTCGAGGTCGCCTTGATGTCGAAGGAGGAGCTCGCCGCCGCGCCGGCACACGTGCGCGCGGTCGAGATCGTGCCGCGGCCGAACACCGACGAGGTCGCCCCGGCTGAGTCGACGAGTCCCGAGCCGGCGATCTGATCCGTACAGGCGCTGCGCCGGCTCGGGCTGACGAGCGGCGCAGCTCGCCGACCCGGTTCCGGCCACCGTGCGCCCGGGCCCGCACCCGGCGATCGAGGTTCGCGGGCCTGCGCGCCGGATCGCTGGTGCGGCGCGACCGTCAGTATTCGTCGTGAGCGACGACGGTCAGCGCCCCGGCGCCCGCGCCGGCCAGCGATGGTCCTGCTTGTTCGGCCGTGGTCACGGCGACCACGACCGCGTCGTTGGGCCGCAGCTGCCGCTTGCACGCGGCCCGCACGTCGGAGGCGGTCAGCGTGCTCAGCGCCTCGGGGAGGTTCGCGGTGAACCCGGCCGGCAGGTCGAAGACGGTGTCGCGGACGGTCAGCTGCATGCGCTGGCGCGCGGTCGCGACGTGGAACGGCATCGAGCCGACCAGGTAGCTGCGCGCGAAGTCGACCTCGTCATCGGTCGGGCCATGCGCGGCGTAGTCGGCGAACAGATCGAGGGTCAGCGCGACCGCCGCGCCGGCGACGTCGATCCCCGCGGCCATCCAGATCTCGAACCAGTGCGGCAGCCGCGATCTCCGGAGCGCGCAGCCGGCGCCGTAGCTCCAGCCGCGCTTGACCCGGATCTCCTGCATCAGCCGTGAGCTGAACATGCCGCCGAAGATCGCCTCGGCGAGCGCGAGCTCGGCGGTGTCCGGATCTCCGTAGCGCTCGGCGAGGTGGCCGATCCTGAGCTGGGCCTGGGTTCGATCGGGTTTGTCGACCAGGATGATCCGGCGTCCCGGTGGGGCCACCGCCGGGACCTCGAGCGACACCTCGCGCCGGCCGACGGCCGGCAGCCGCTCGGTCAAGCGCGTGACGACCCGGTCGGCGATCGCCTCGTCGATGTCGCCCGCGAGGCCGATCACCAGATTTCCGGCGACGACCTCGCGGCGCCAGCACTCGATCGCCGCGCTGCGCTCGATCCGCACGAGCGAGGCCTCGGTGCCGAGGGAGGTCCTGCCGTACGCGTGGCCGGGGCACACCAGCCAGTCGAACCACCGGGTCGCGAGCGCGCTGTCGTCGTCGCGGATCTCGTCGAGCACCTGCGGGGTCTCGCGCAACAGCCGGGCATGCTCGTCGTGGTCGAACCGCGGCTCGGCGAGGATATCGGCCGCGAGCTCGACGACGGCATCGAGGTGGCGCGCGAGCGCCAGGCCCGAGATCGACACCGAGTCGCGCGACACGCCGACGTCGAGCGCAGCCCCGAGCCCGTCGAGCGTCTCGTCGAGCTGCGCGCGATTGCGCGTGCCGGCGCCACGGCGCGCGAGCAGGGCGGCGTGGCGGTGCAGGCCCTCGACGCCGCGCGGATCGGTCGAGGCGCCACCGCGGATCGCGATATCGAACCACACCAGCGGGGTGTCGGTGGACGGCTCGATGATGACGGCGGGCTTAGTCATCGTCACCTCGGGTGTCGCCGTGATCGCCATGCGCCGGCCCGTCGTCGGCGTCGTCGTCGAACAGCTCGGGGGACTCGGGCTCAGCGATCACCACCGTGCGGCGCTCCGGGCGCAGGTAGGCGCGCACGCAACGGGCGACATCCTCGACGCTGACCGCGGCGAGTCGCTCGGCGATCGCGTTGACCTTGCGAAAATCGCCGAGCGCGGTCTCGTAGTGGCCGATCGCCTCGGCCTTGCCATCGACGTCGACCAGCGACGTCCAGAAATCGGTCTCGGCGATCGCCTTGGCCTTCTCGACCTCGGCGCGCTGCGGCGGCTGTTCTGCCATCGCGGCGAGCTCGTGGTCGATCGACGCCAGGATCTCGTCCGCGGTGTGGCCGCGCGCGGCGGTGACCGCCAGTCGGAGCAGCGATGGATCGCGGAACGGCGTGAGCTGCGCGTCGACCGATGACGCGGCCTCGCGCTCGATCACCAGCCGGCGGTACAGCCGCGCTGACGGGCAGCCGGCGAGCAGCGTGGCGACGATCTCGAGCGTCGCCCAGTCGGCTTCGTCCTGGCCCGGCGCCTTGTACCCGACCAGCAGGCGATCGGTCGCGATCGGCTTGGGAGCGCGCACCACGCGCTCGCGGGTCTGCTCGGGCTCGGGGACCCGGACGACCTCTGGCAGGACGGCCGGCGGGATGTGGCCGTAGCTGTTCGCGACCAGATCCATCAGCGCGGCCTCGTCGAAGTCGCCGACGCACACCAGCGTGGCGTTGTTGGGTGCGTACCACGTGCGATAGAACGCGTGGATGTCGGGCAGCGATAGCGCGCGGATGTCCTCCATCCAGCCGATCGTCGGCCAGCGGTACGGGTGCTCGGTGAACGCGTGGGCCATCAGCTGCTCGTCGAGCCAGCCGTCGACGTCGTCCTCGACGCGCTCGCGGCGCTCGTTGGTCACCACGTCGCGCTCGGCCTCGACCGGCGTGGGCGTCAGCACGAGGTGCTGCATGCGCTCGGATTCGAGCCGGATACCCAGGGGCAGATCGCGCGCCGGCAGCGACAGTCGGTAGTACGTCCAGTCGACCCAGGTGGCGGCGTTCGATTCGCCGCCGGTGCGCTCGACGAGCCGATCGAACTCGCCGGGCGGCAAGCTCTCGGTCTGGCCGAACATCAGGTGCTCGAACAGATGCGCCATGCCGGTCGCGCCGGGCCGCTCGTGACGCGAGCCGACCCGGTACCAGGTCTGCAGCGCGACGATCGGCGCACGGCGATCGATCGCGGTGAGCAGGCCCAATCCATTGGCGAGCCGGAAGCGGCGTGCCGTGACACCGCGACCCACTTGTGCCTCGGCTTCGAGGTGCCACGACGTGGTCATCGATGGTTGATACCACGATGCCGAGAGCATCGGGCGTTCAGCCCTCCGACTCGCCCACTAGGCAAAACTTGGTTCGATCGTCAAGTCAGCAGCGATCGCGATCTCGCGCAGCGCGGGCTCGCCGCGAAACAGCTCGCCGGGTGCGCGCATGCCGATCGGCCCGGCGCCGCGTGTCGCGAGCCGGTGCGCCGCCCACGCGGTGATCGCCGCGGTCGTGCGATAGAGATCGTGGCCGCGCACGAGGACGTGCGCCGTGGCCTCGCCGCGCCGCACCTGCGCGATGACGGCGAGCCGCGTGGCGCCGTACGCGGGGTCGGTCGAGGTGTACGGAACTAGCAGGTCACCAACCCGGCGCGGCACGAAGCGCAGCGCCCGCTGCGCCAGCCGCAGTGCGGCGGTGGCGCCGGGGTTCCGCGTCGTCGACACGAAGCTGGTGACCAGCTGTGCGGTGATGTGGCGCGGGATCGTGATCGCCTCGCCGCCGGCGTAGCCGAGCGCGTCGCGGACGCCGAGCGCGGGCCCGGCATCGATCCGGCGGTGATCTCCCGCGCGTCCGTCTTCCCAGCGATCGCGCCGCCACACCACCGCGCGGGTGCCGAGCGCGCTGAACAGCGCGCGCTGGCTGCCCGCCGACAGGGCGAGATCGTCGAACACGTAGCTCACCGCGACGTCATCGAGTGGGTGATCCTCCGCGAGCCGAGGCGCCGGCTCGTGGCGCACGGCATCGCCGGGATCGCTGGCGTCGATCAAGTGGGCCGCGGCCCATGCGGCCGCGAGATCGCCGATCACGCAATCCAGCCCGGCGCCGGGCAGCGCCACGAGCCCTGCGTGTCGCGCGGTCGATTCGTGGCGCTCGTACACGTCGCGCAGCACGGCTTGCTCGCCACCGACGTCTATATAATGAGCGCCCGCAGCCAGCGCGGCGACCAGCACCGGTGCCGCGGTGTCGCGCAGCGGCCCGGCGGCGTTGATCACCACGCACGCGCCGGCGAACGCGCGGGCGAGCGCAGCGGCATCGTACGCATCGCCGGTGTGCAGGCGTTCCACCGCTAGCTCGCGGGCGAGATCGGCGAGCGCGCCCTGACGCCGGCCCACGGCGACGATGGGTGCGCCATGGCGCACCAGCTCCGCGCAGACCTGGCGGCCGACCAGCCCCGTCGCGCCGAGCACGGCGATCGGCCTAGGGGATGTCATAGCGCAGCCCGATCCGAACTGCGTGCTGGATCCGCTCGTATTCACCCGCCGCCGTCGGGATCGCGTAGCCCTCGCGCACCGCCTGGCACGCGTCCGTCGAGTAATCGAACCCGCTCGCGATGCACGCGACCCGATCGCGGGGGTCGAACGCGCTGTTCCTGGCGTCCACCTTCGGGAAGTACTGCACGCCGTACGACAGCTGAAGCACCGCGCCGCGCGAGATCCGCCGCTGTACGCCGAGATCGAAGGTGAGCGATGCCGGGGCGACCGTCAACGCCGAGGTCCGCTCCGCCGACACCGCCGAGGTCTCGAACCCGACGCGCGCACCGTACATGAAGTGGGGCGGGCCGCCGACGTCGACCTGCTCGACGCCGCCCCACACGGCGAACGAGTCGTGCAGGCCGCGCGGGCGCTCGGTCCACTCGGGGACGCCATCGCGCGCGAACGTGCTGCTGTAGGCGCGCACATCGTAGGCCTGCAGCCGCGACAGATCCTCCCAGCGGCCGCCGATGTGGAGGTCGAGCGTGCCGGGCAGCCGGGCGCGGTACTCGACGTCGACGCTGGCCGGGAACTGGATCTCGACCACCGACGGACCGCGCAGCGTGGGCTCGCCGGGCTCGAGCGCGACGTCGCGCGGTGCGCGGTCGATGTCGACGTGGCCGGTCAGCTCGGTCTGGACCGCCAGCCCGGGCGGTGTGTGATAACCGACGGCGATCCACATGTCGCGCGCGAGCTGGTACATCGCACCGACGTTGACCTTCAGGTTGGAGGTCGACAGGTACCGCGACCGCACGCCGACATTGTACAGCTCGGTCGCCAGCGGGTTCTCCACGCCGCAGGGTGCGCCGCCGCAATCGCTGTCGAGGCCGTTGGCGCCGTGGCCGTTCTCGAGCGCGGTGTCGCGCGCGTAGCGCAGCCGGAGGAACGTGTTCTGGTGCGACAGGCTCGCACCGACGAACAGGTCGTTGGTGACCTTGAAGCTGCCGCCGACCGACGCCAGCCAGTCGCGTTCGCCGTCACCCAGGGTGAGGTAGCGCAGCGCGGTGCGATCGGACGGAAACGACTCCTGTGGGTTGGTGCGCGCTTCGAAGCCGAGCGTGAACTGGTCACCGGCCACGTGGTAGATGAAGGCGATCATCGCGCCGGGCGACGCCTCGACGTCGCGCACCCGCGGTCCCGCCGAATGCGCGCCGGTATCGAGATCGATCTTGTCGAGGCTGACGTGCAGCTGATCGAGGACGCCGGTGATCGCGACATAGAGCTGATCGTACTGGCCGAGCCCGAGCGCCGCGGGCTCGAGTCCGAGCGAGGTGGCGTGTGGCATCGTGGCGCCGGTGAACACCGCGCGCCCCGTCGTCGGATCGCTGCGCGGTGACGCGTGCACGGACCCGGCAGCGCAGGCCAGCGTGAGCATGAGGATGCGCCGTGGCGCCATCGCGCGGAACGTATCACCACGATAAGCTGAGGCCATGTTCGCACGCCGGATGCTGATCGCGATGATGGCGTGCTGCCTCGGCGACGTCTGCCTGGGCGGCTGTGAAAAGACCGATCACGAGACGATCGACAAGTGGTCGCACACCGCGCAGGGTCCGGCGAAGCTCCAGAAGGCCCTGGTCGACGATGCACTCCCCGCCGAGCTGTCGGCGCACGCGGCCGCCAACCTCGTCCGGCGAGGCGATGATCAGGTCGTCTACGCGGCGTTCTCGAACATGGCGCCTGCGCGGCGCGCCGACGTGGTCGCCAAGCTGTCGCCGCGGCTGTGGGAAATCGCACGGGTCGAAGCCGAGCGGGATCTCCCCGGCGCGCCGCAGATCTCCGCCAAGGACGCCCTCGTGCGTGTGCGCAAGTGGGCGGACGAGCCCAGCCGCCAGGCGCTCGATAGCTACCTGATCGACTGGTACTGTGTCGCCTCCTACGAAGATCGCGCAAAGGGCGGCGCGAACCTCGGGGCCGCGGTGATGCGACTGGTCGGCCCCGCCGCCGCTCCCAAGCTGGTCTCGGTCGCCAACGGCGTGATCGCTGCGCCGGGGCAGGGCAAGGTCAAGAACCGGATCGGCGACGAGCTGCTGCTCGGGCTCGCCGCCACCGGCAGCCCCGACGCGGTTGCGTGGGTGCTCGACGCGGTGCGGTTGGATCGCGGCGACCAGACCTTGCCCGTGCGCGCGATGTCGGCGCTGTTCAAGGCGTACATCGATCCGGATGGGCTGTTCGCTGTCTCCCCGCCGGAGGCGTTGGTGCCCCATCTCACGGCGATCGTGGAGATCGCCAAGGACGACGCTCAGAATGTCCGGGCGTCGAATGACGCCGTCGCGCTGATCCGCGCCGTCGGCCCGCCGCGCTGCCTGGCACCGCTGCTCGGCATGATCGGCGCACCCCACCGCAACGCCGAGTTCAAGCTGGTCGCCGCGAACAACGCGCTGAAGTGCGGCGGCGCCGCGGCGATCCTCGATGTCGTCAAGGCGCTGCCTGATGTGGGCGCCTACACGGAGGCCCAGGTCGCCGGGATCGCGCACGCGATCTCGGACCTCGCCCCGCGCGACCGCGCGCTCGAGGCGGCCCGTACCCTGCTCACCGACCGTGCCACGGTGGCGAAGTGGGTCGGGATGGAATCGCTCGCGGCGATGAAGGCGACCGCGGACGCCCCGGCGATCGCCGGCCTCGCGCATCATCGAGAGCGCCTGATCGGCTTCTGGGGAGAGCAAGGTCAGGGTAAGGTGGAGCCGACCTTGGGTCAGCGAGCTACGCAACTTTCGGCGACGCTCGGCGGCAAGTGACCGCCGACGATAGTCGCGCCCGCCTGTGGGATGTAGTATCGTAGGGGACAGCCGGGAAGAGAGGGCGCGAGGCCCACCGATTCGTTAGTTCCGGGGAGCAGCCAAGCGAATGGATCAGAGCAAGAAGACAATGCGGCATTTTTACTGCCGCGATGTCCTGTGGGAGACGTTCGAGCAGATGGCGAACGACTTCGATTGCTCTATCGATTACCTCGTCAACGAGGCGATGCGATATTACGCGCGCTCGAAGAACTACCAGTCGCCGGGCGGTGTCCAGATGACACAGAGCGCGCCGATCCCACCGGGGGGGGGCGGCGTCGGGGGGGCAGGCAACAACAACTCGGGCGCCCCTGCGGCGGCCGTGGCGTCGTATCCGACGTCGACCAAGTCGCCCGTCGCGAACGGCTCGCGCGGCCAGGCGGGGACTCAGCCGCCGCCACAGCCGCTCGGCGGGGGGGCCGGTACCCGGCGCCCGCAGCCGCCAACGCCCGGTTACCAGGGGCCCAACAACGCGAACGCCCGGTCCGCCGGACCCACAGGCGCCGGGGTAGGCGCAAGCGCCATGGGGGGCTTGCAGCAGTCGGCGCCGTCGACGGGGCATGCGCCCGCGCCGATCCCTGCGATCAGCGGCGCAGCGGGACCGACGCTGTTCCTGATCTACAACGGGCAGCGCTACCCGGTGACCAAGGACCAGTTCATCATCGGGCGGGGCAGCAAGACCTCCGATCTGCCGATCAAAGACGGCAACATCTCGCGCAAGCACGCCGCGGTGATCCGCCGCAACGGCACCTTCTACATCAAGGACCTCGGGTCGACGAACGGCATCGACTACAAGGGCATGCGCATCGACAACAAGCGCATCGACGAAGGCGACGTGTTTCACCTGTGCGACTACGAGCTGCGGTTCACGTATCGCGCGGACTGAGCTTCGCTGGGTGGATGCCGAGCTGAAGCGCCGGGTCGATGCCCTGCGGCGGCCCCTCGAGCTCGCGGCCGCCGACGGGTTCGCTGGCGTCCGCAACGTCCAGGGGCTGGGCAACGCGCTGCGCGTCGCGTGCGATGGCGTCATCGAGCTGGCTCGCGAGGCGATCGCCGGGCTCGACGCCTGGCGCCTGACGATCGGCCGGTGGGACCAGCTCGACGAGCAGCAGCAGGCCGTCGAGGTCGCTCGCGGGATGCGCTTGCTGGCGAGGCTGCCGCGCACCGCGTCCACGGCGCTGCGGGCCGCCAAGCCGACCCTCGCGTTGCCGCCGCTGCCGCCGGGTCCCGCGATCGCCGCTACCGCCCGGGCGGCGGCGGAACCGGAGCCCGCCGCCAGGCCACCGGGTGGGCGGACGGCCCAGGCGCGACAGGTCGCCAAGCCGGTGGTGACGCGCGCCACCTACGACGTGGGGGATGCGGCGTCCCCCGCCGTGGATCCGCTGGCGGCGCCGACCACGAGCTTGCCCGGCATCGGTCCGGGGTTCGCCGAAAAGCTCGCAGAGCGGGGGCTCACCACGGTGGAGGATCTGCTGTGGCTGGTGCCGCGCCGCTACGACGACGTGCGCGACGCGATGCCGCTCGCCGACGTCGTGGGCCTCGAGGACGGCCAGCGCGCCACGTTCGTGGCCAGGGTCGCGAGCGCGCGGATGATCTTCGCGCGCGGCCGGCGCTGGGCAGAGGTCAAGCTGACGAACCTCGAGGACGCGCGGTCAGCGAGCGCGCTGGTGCGCTGGTTCAACGTGTTCGCGGGCATCGAGAAGCGGATGCCCGCGGGGTGTCAGGTCGCGCTGTCCGGCATCGTGCGCAGGCGAGCGGGGCGCCTCGAGCTCGCCAACCCTGACATCCTGGGCATCGAGCTCGACGTCCCGCAGGGGGCGCCTGGCGGCGGCGCGGCCACGCCGATGCCGGCGATCATCGCGCGGTACCCCGAGGTCGCGGGCGTGCCTCCGGGGCGGTTGCGCGCCGCCTGCGCGAGCGCCTGCGCGCGGGTCGCGGGCTCCGCGGAGGACGGCGTGCCGGTGGCCGTCGAACAGGCCGCCGGGCTGCCGACCCTCGCCGCGACGCTTTTGCAGCTGCACGCGCCCGCGGCCACCAGCGCCGCCGCCGACATCGCGGCGATGAATCGCGGCGATAGCCCGTGGCAGCGCCGGCTGGCGTTCGGCGAGCTGTTCGCGCTCGGCGTCGCGATCACGCTGCGCCGGCGCGAGCGCTGCTCGGACGCGGCGGTGCCGTGCCCGCGCGCCCCGGAGCTCGCGCAACGGCTGTCGCGCGCGCTGCCGTTCACGCTGACCGGCGCACAGCGGCGATCGATCGATGAGCTGGGCGATGACCTCGCGCGCGCGTCGCCGATGAACCGGTTGCTGCAGGGCGACGTCGGTGCTGGCAAGACGTGCGTCGCGTTCGCCGCGGCGCTACAGGCCGCGCAGGCCGGTCGGCAAACCGCCGTGATGGCGCCGACGGAGCTACTGGCCGAGCAACACGCCGAGACCTGGCGCGGCTGGGCGCGGGCATCGGGGCTGCGGCTCGAGCTGCTCACCGCCTCGACGCCCCGGGCGATCCGGTCGTCGATCCTCGCGCTGCTCGCTGCCCGCGAGCTCGACGTCCTGATCGGGACCCATGCGCTGATCGCCGAGACCGTCGGGTTCGCCGCGCTCGGCCTGGTCGTGATCGACGAGCAGCATCGGTTCGGCGTCGCGCAACGCGCCAAGCTGCGCGACAAGGGCGACGGCCAGGGCGCACCGCACCTGCTCGTGATGACAGCGACGCCGATCCCGCGCACCCTCGCGCTGACCGCCTACGGCGATCTCGATGTGTCGGTGCTCGACGAGCTGCCGCCCGGCCGCAAGCCGGTGACGACCAAGGTCCTGTCGGGTGCGCGCGGCGCGGCCGCGGCCGGAAAGCTGATCGCCGAGCGGGTGGCCGCCGGCGAGCGCGTCTACGTCGTGTGCCCCAAGGTGGCGCCCAACGATCCGGGCGACCCCGACGACAGCCGCAGTTGGAAGGACGCCACCACGGTCGCGGCCGAGCTCGTCGCCCAGCTCCCGGCCGCGCGCACCGGGCTCGTCCACGGCAGGCTCGACGGCGCTGCGCGTGAGCGGGTGATGCGCGCGTTCAAGGCCGGCGAGCTCGACGTGCTGGTCGCGACGACCGTGATCGAGGTCGGGGTCGACGTTCCCGCCGCCACCGTGATGGTGATCCACGACGCCGAGCGGTTCGGGCTCGCCCAGCTCCACCAGCTGCGCGGCCGGGTCGGTCGCGGTGGCGCCGCCGCGCATTGCCTGCTGGTGTCGCAAGGCGCGATCGGCGAGGACGCACGCCACCGGCTCGACGCCATGGTCGCGACGCACGACGGGTTCCAGATCGCCGAGCAAGATCTTGCGCTGCGCGGCCCCGGTGAGCTGCTCGGGCCCAAGCAGGCGGGGGTTCCGCGGCTGCGATTCGGGAGCCTCGCGCAGCACACCGAGCTGCTACTCGAGGCGCGTCGTCACGCCGAGGCCGTGCTGGCCGACGATCCGGGCCTCGCGTGGCCCGCCCATGCCGCCTTGCGCCGCGCGCTCGAGCGGCGCCTGGCGCAGACCGTGTACGGCGCGGAAGGTGGTTGACGCCACCAGCGGTGGGCCGGGCGGTGGCATGGCTGGCGCCGGGGAGGCGCGCCCAAAGGTCGGACACGCCGGCGCTGTACCGCGCGGCGCGGGCCGTGTAGCGTTCGTGCCGTGTTGATCGTCCAGAAGTACGGCGGCACCTCGGTGGGCTCGATCGAGCGCATGCGCAACGTCGCGGCGCGTTGTCTCGCGACCGCGCGCCAGGGCCACCAGGTAGCGGTCGTGGTGTCCGCGATGTCGGGCGAGACCAACCGGCTCCTGAAGCTCGCGAGCGAGCTCCGCGACGATCCCAACGACCGCGAGGTCGACGTGATCATCGCGACCGGCGAGCAGGTCTCCGTCGGGCTGGTTGCGCTCGCGATCCGGGCGGCCGGCGGCAAGGCGCGCTCGTTTCTTGGCCACCAGTGTAAAATTGTCACCGACAGCGCGTTCTCGCGCGCGCGGATCGTGTCGATCGAAGATCAGCCGATCCGTGCGGCGCTGGCCGCGGGCGAGATCGCTGTGATCGCTGGGTTCCAGGGGGTCGACGAGGCCGGCAACGTCACGACGCTGGGCCGCGGCGGGTCGGATACGACCGGCGTCGCGATCGCGGCGGCGCTGCGCGCCGACGTCTGCGAGATCTACACCGACGTCGACGGTGTGTTCACCACGGATCCGAACCTCGTGCCCACGGCGCGCAAGATCGACCGGATCAGCTACGAGGAGATGCTCGAGCTGGCCTCGCTGGGCGCGAAGGTGTTGCACATCCGCTCGGTCGAGCTCGGCATGAAGTACGGCGTGAAGATCCACGTCCGCTCGAGTCTTCACGATATCTCGCAGGACGTGCCCGGGACCTGGGTCGTTCCCGAGGAGGCAGCCATGGAAAAAGTCACCGTCTCGGGAGTCACCGTCGCCAAGGACGAGGCCAAGATCACCGTCGCGGATCTGCCGGACACCGCGGGGGTCGCGGCGCAGCTGTTCGCGCCGCTGGCCGATGCGAACGTTTCGGTCGACATGATCGTGCAGAACCAGGCGTTCGACGGCACGACGGATCTCACGTTCACGGTGCCCAAGGGCGACCGCAAGCGCGCGTGCGCGATCCTGACCGACAAGGTGCCGAACCTGGTGGGCGCCGGTGGCGAGCGGATCGCGTTCGACGACGAGATCGCCAAGGTCTCGGTGGTCGGCGTCGGCATGCGCTCGCACGCCGGCATCGCCAAGACGATGTTCCAGCTGCTCGCCGCGGAGAACATCAACATCCAGCTGATCTCGACCAGCGAGATCAAGATCTCCTGCGTGATCGCCCGCAAGTACGCCGAGCTAGCGGTGCAATGCCTCCACGAGGGCTTCGCGCTGTCGCAGCCACCGGGAGAGCGCCCAGGCGTCTAGCCCGGCTCGGCGCGGGTCCCGGTCACGCGGGCTGAGGTTCCGGCGGGGGACCGGCCAGTCACCTGAGTCATCTGCCAGGTACCTCGGTGAGCGCTCTCGCTCACGATCGGGGGCGTGCACGTCGCGGGGCCGGGGTATAGACTCGACGCGATGGGATGCACGAACTGCAAGAGCAAGACGGGCTGCGATCATCGCAAGGGCGCGATGATGGCTTCGGTCGACGAGGCGCTCGAGCAGTTGTATCCGACCAAGACCTGGGGCGAGCCTGACGATCACGAGATCGCGGGGCTGCCCGCCGACGAGGTCGCGGCGCTGGCCGACGAGCTGGCCAGCACGCTCGGGGCCGCGACGTTCGTGCGGACCGGCGGCGATGACGAGCCGTGCGATTACATCTACGTGCTCTGCATGGGGCGCACGCCGTGCATCGTGCAGGTGCGCGACCACGGGGTGGCGCCGCCGGCCGAGTGGGACGCGGCGCTGGCCGATGACCACAGCTCGCTGAGCGAGCTGTACCTCCGGCTCGTGGTCAGCCAGCGTGCCCGGGTAGCGGCCGTCCAGCAGGTCGCGGTCGAGGTGATGCGCGCGCCCACCGGCTATCTCGTGCGCGAGCGGCCGCGGGCCGGCGTATACGACGCGCCGCTGCTGCACCGGATGCAGAAGCTGGTCGCGACGCTGCCGGCCTACGAGCTGTTGCACGTCGACTTCGGCGAGATCGCCCACGCGCCGCCGGGGTTCCACGCCGGTAACTGGCGTGAGCTGTTCGGCGGCGACCCCTCGATCGCCAACTACTTGTTCTATCCCCAGCCGACGACGATGATCGCGACCGGGTTCATTGCGGGATGATGGAGCATGAGCGACGTCGAGCTCTCCGATGATGTCCGGGCGGCGCTCCGCGAGCTGGTCGACGAGATCGGCGCGGTGTCGGCGCGCATCGTCGATCACGACAGCTTGCGCACCGGCGTGCCCGCGCGAACCCTGCCGCTCGGCGGTGGCGAGTATCTGCGGGTCGAGCTGCCGACGCGCCACAGCCGCGAGGTCGACATCGAGGCTGCCTTCGATCGCGCGACCCGGCAGTTGCGGGCGATCCGCCGCCGCTGGGAGGTCGCGCGGCTGCCCGAGATCACCGTGGCCCCGGGGGCGACACCGCCCAGCGATCGGGTGTCCGATCGGATCGTCGGCTACCTGCGCGCGCTGGCCGCGATCGATCGCGCGAGCAACGCATTCGTCACGCGCGGCTCGCAGCTGATCGCGTCCGCCCGCAACCCCGACGAGCTCGAGGCGACGCGCTGGCCGTTCCTCGCCCGCCGCGCGCTCGCGACCCACGCGCCACACAGCTCGCACGGCGAGGTGGTCGACCCCGACGCGTATGCCATGAGCTTCTGGTACGACGCGGCGCTGGTGATCCTGCTGATCGATCCATATGCGGTGGACTTCGTCCGCCACCGGGCGCGCCAGGTCGCCCGCGAGCTGTCGAACCTGCTGCCGCTGCTCGAGCCCGATCCGGCGACGCCGGCGGCGATAAGGCGCCGTCCGCCGACCGGACCCTGACCGCCGGACGGGGCGCAAGGGCCACCCCTACGACGCCGTATTTCGCCGCTCCACCACGTCGGTGTTACTCGCCGAGCAGCGACTTCAGGACCGACGCGTCGCCCTCGAGCGCGCAGCGCTGCATGTAGAAGTGCAGGCCGCGCTCGCTGCCGAGCTCCTCGCCGCCGCCGGCGCGACCGGGTCCGCCGTGGAGCAGGCCGGGCAGGGCGGTCCCCGGCCCCGGGCTCTGGGCGGCCATCTTCGACGACCCGAGGTAGAGCCGCCCGGCCCACGGCGCGGCCGCGGCGACGAACGTGGCGACCCAGTCGCGATCGTCGGAGTACGCCGAGCTGACCAGGCAGCCTTCACCGCGCGCGATGAACGCAGCGGCCAGCGCCGGATCTCCGGAGTACGCGCCGAGCGTGATGACCGGACCGAAGATCTCGTGGTCGTTCTGCGCCGCGCAGGTCATCGGCGATGCGGCCCTGCGCACGACCGGCCCGATGAAGAACCCCTTGCCGGCGATCTCGCCGGTACCGCCGTGGACCTCGTCGGTCACCGCCGCGAGCCGGGCGATCCCCGCGCGCACGTCGTCGCGCTGCTGCGCGGTCGCCAGCGGCCCCATGCCGACGCCGTCGCGCGCCGGGTCACCCACGGTGATCCGGGCGAGCCGATCGCGCAGCGTGTCGGCGATCTCGGCGAGCCGATCGGCCGGGACCAGCACGCGCCGGATCGCGGTGCACTTCTGGCCGGTCTTCTGGGTCATGTCGCGCACGACATCGGCCAGGAACAGCCCGCCGGCCTCGCTCGACAGCTCGACGTCGGGCGCCAGGACCGCCGCGTTCAGGCTGTCGGCCTCGATGTTGAGCCGCACGCCGCGCGGCCCGATCGCCGGGTGGCCGCGCAGCATGCCCGCGGTGGCGCCGCCGCCGGTGAACGCGACGACGTCGCCGGGGCCCAGGTGATCGAGCAGCGCGCCGGCCGGCCCGACCAGCAACTGGAGCGCGCCCGGCGGGAGCAGCGGCGCGAACAGCTCGGTCAGCCGGTGTGCGACGAGCGCGGTGGCCGTCGCCGGCTTGGCGATGACCGGCATGCCCGCGAGCAGCGCGCACGCCAGCTTCTCGCATAGCCCCCAGCTCGGGAAGTTGAACGCATTGATGTGGACCGCCACACCGCGGCGCCGCGCCCACACGTGCTGGCCGCCCATCCGCGCGGTGCGGCCGACCTGGATCGGCGCGCCATCGGCGATCAGCGGCGCGGTGCCGAGCTTTGCGCCGAGCTCGGCGTAGTGCGATAGCGTCAGCGCGCCGCCGTCGATGTCGAACTTGGCGTCGCCGCGGGTGTTGCCGCCGTTGGCGACCGAGAGCGCCAGCAGCTCCTCGCGCGCCCCGTGGATCGCCTTGGCGAGCGCGGCGAGCACGGCCCCGCGGGCCGCGAACGTCAGCGTGCCCAGCTCGCGCGCGCCGGTGGTCCTCGCATGGCCGAACGCCGCTGCCAGATCGTGACCGCCGGCGTGGACCTCAGCGAGCGGTGCCTCGGTCGCCGGATTCACCAAGGTCTGGGTCGACCCCGATCCTACCGACCACGATCCACCGAGGTAACTGGCGAGCAGCTGCATGCCGCCGTTCTTACCCCATGTTGCTGGCCAGGAGTGAACGAGCTCGGAACATCATCGAGCCGACCTCGGACTCCTCGGACTCCTCGGACTCCTCGGACTCCTCGGACTCCGGCCGCCATCGACGGCGCCGCGTCCCCCGACGCTCGTGGCACCGCCACGCAGCCGCGCGAGTCGCGGAGCCGCGCGCCGATGCGCGCGTCGCTGCACTCACAGATCGCCGCCGCGTGCGGCAGGCACGCGCGTGAACCTCGCCTGCGATCGGGGTGACGGCTCAATATTCCGGCAGGCGTGGCCGATGTAGTCGCAATGTCGAAGCCATCTCGGAAATCTGTGCGGGCGCTGCGCCCGGCCGCGCTCACCGACCCCGCGGTCGGTCCGTTCGGTCGCACGATGGCGAGCGATGCCCGGCGCTCGAATAACTCGCTGGTCGTCGCCGTCGTCGTGCACGCCGTCGTTGCCGTCGCGCTGGCGCAGCGCGCGGCGGCGCAGCCAGCGCCCGCGCATGGTGGCGATCCCGCGCAGACCGCCGACGATCGCTCGAAGGCCGCCGCCGCGACGGCCGCACCCGCGCCGTCCTCCGATGATCTCGCACGGGCCGCGGACGCGACCGCTGCCGTGGCCGATCTGTCGTCGGCATCTCCGCCGGCCAAGGCGTCCGCGGACGACATCGACCTGAGCACGCTGGGGCTCGATCCCAGCGCCGCCGCGTTCGACGACAAGCTCAGCATCTACGGCTTTGCCGACATCAGCTGGACCAACCAGCACTTGACCAAGCACAACCCATTCCTGAAGGACGCCACGGGCTTCACGATCGGGAGCCTGAACGTGTACGTCGCGAAGAACCTGACGCCGAGGTGGCGATCACTCGCGGAGGTCCGGTTCATGTACCTGCCGAACGGCTCGCCGAACCCCGACGGCACGGTGCAGACGACGACGGCCGGCGATTCGGCGAACTTCGGTCGCCCGACCCAGTGGGGCACGATCTCGATCGAGCGCGCCTACATCGAATACGACCTGCACCCGAGGCTCACGCTGCGCATCGGCCACTGGCTCACACCGTACGGGATCTGGAATACCGATCATGGCTCGCCCGTCATCATCGGCGTGTTTCGGCCGTACCTGGTCGGCGACGCCGTGTTCCCCGAGCACCAGACCGGCCTCGACCTGTTCGGGGCAGCCCCGGTCGGCGACTACAAGATCAGCTACCACGCGACGATGTCGAATGGGCGGAGCCCGACCGAGATGGTCGCCGACACCGATCGCAAGCCGGCGTTCGGCGGCCGCCTCGAGCTCGAGGGCTCGTGGGCCGGCACGGTGAAGCTCGGGGTGTCCGGCTATGTCGGGCACTTCACCGACGCGACGACCAGCACGACGGTCCCCCCCGTGGCGTTCGACGAGCGCGCGTTCGCCGCGGACGCGCAGTGGGACCATGGGGGGCTGCACCTCCAGGCGGAAGTCCTGACCCGTCACAAAGCGTACGTCGATGGTACGCGGCCCTTCACGCTGCTTGGTACCCCGCAGTCCGACGGCAACGACTTCGGCGCGTACGGGCTGATCGGCTACCGGTTCAACCAGCTGTGGAACGTGATGCCGTTCGCGTTCTACGAGGACTACCGCGCGTTGGTCACCGGCCCCATCGGTGACGCCAAGGCAGGGCACGTCGGCCTCAATTTTCGTCCGGCCCCCACCGTCGTCCTGAAGCTCCACGGCGCGTACGCGTGGGGCGATGGCACCGGGCTCATCAAGAGCGACGTCTACATCCTCACCTCTCAGATCGCCTGGGTCTTCTGAAAGGGCCATACCATGATGAATCGCATCGCTCTGGTCATCCTGTGTTTCGCTGCGGCAACCGTGGTCACGCGCCCGGTGCGCGCGGATGGCAAGAAGCTCGTGGTCGTGGTCGCGAAGGGCTCGCCCGTGACCACCATCTCGCGCGGCGATCTCAAGCGCTGCTTCACTGGCGAGTCGGTGTCGGCCGGTGACAAGCCGCTGGTGCCGTTCAACGCCGCGCCCAACTCGCCGGACCGCAGCGGGTTCGACAAGGCCGTGCTCGGGATGTCCCCCGACGAGGTCGGCCGGTTCTGGGTCGACCGCAAGGTCCGCGGCCAAAGCGGCGCGCCGCGCTCGCTGCCGTCGCCGGCGCACGTCGCGAAGGTCGCGGCGAAGTTCCCCGGGGCGATCGGCTACCTCCCGGCGGACCAGATGACCTCCGACATCCAGGCGGTCGCCGTCGACGGCGTGCCCTATACCGACGCGCGCTACAACATCGTCACCCAGTAGCCGCGAGGTCAGATCCCGATTCCGCGCGCCGCGGCCCGCGAACCGGCAACGTCGCCCGCCACGCGCTGGCGCAGCGTTGCCATCGTCGTTATCGTCTGCCCTGGATGGTATCGTCGCTGACCAAGCGCCTGATCACGGGGCTCGTGCTGCTGCTGGTCGTCGTGATCGGCGGTGGCGTCGGGTACTACGCGATCGGCCGCGGCCAGTGGGCGTTCGGCGATTGCATCTACATGACGGTCATCACCGTCACCACGGTCGGCTACGGCGAGGTCCTGCGCGACATGGAGCACGTGGCGTACGCGCGCGCGTTCACCGTGGCCCTGCTGGTGTTCGGCACCGGCAGCATCGTGTACTTCGCCTCGATGGTCACCGCGTTCATCATCGAGGGTGACCTGCGCAACGTGCTGTTCGCCTCGCGGCTCAAGAAACGGATGAAACGCATGAAGGACCATGTCGTCGTGTGCGGCGCCGGCTCGACCGGGCGCAACGTGATCGAGGAGCTACTTGCGGCCGGGGTCCCGGTGATCGCGATCGACACGCGCGAGAGCGAGCTCCGCGAGATCGCCGAGAAGTTTCCCCGGGCGGAGCTGTCGTACGTCGTCGGCGACGCGACCGACGACGATGTGATGGCGCGGACCGGACTCGAGCGCGCGCGCGGCCTGGTCGCGGCGCTGTCGTCGGACAAGGACAACCTGTACCTGACCGTGTCGGGGCGGCAGACCAACCCAGGCATGCGGATCGTCGCGCGCTGCGCGGAGCTGTCGCACGTCGAGAAGATCCGCAGGTCGGGCGCCGACGCGGTGGTGTCGCCGAACTTCATCGGCGGGATGCGGCTGGCGTCCGAGCTGCTCCGGCCCGCCGTGGTGCGGTTCCTCGACGAGATGCTGCGCGACAAACGCACCGCGTTCCGGATCGAGGAGGTGCTGCTCGGCGCGCGCGCGGCGGGGCTGGGCACCACGCTGCGCGAGGCGCGCGTCCGCGAGCGCTTCGGCATGACGGTGCTCGCGGTGCGCGGCAGCGACAATCTGTCCTGGGTCTACAACCCCGACGCCGACGAGAAGCTCGGCCCGGGAATGACGTTGGTCGTCCTGGGATCGACGGAGCAGGTCGGCGAGCTGCGCCGTGAAGCCGGCTAGCGTGACGCTGCGCACCCAACCCGACCCCTCCATTGGCGGAGGCGCTTCCCGAACAGATCCTCGCAGATGGATGCGAGGTCACGGTCGTGGTAGCAACACCCGGTGAGCCCGGACCGGCGACCTCGAACGCTCGACCCGCGCACGCCTCGCCTGTCGGTCATCGTGCGGTCGTACAACCGGCTCCCCGCGCTCGCCGAGCTGCTCGAGGCGCTGGTCGCCCAGGATCACGACTCGTTCGAGGTCGTGGTGATCGAGCAGACCCCCGAGCCTGCGCAGCTGGACCAGGCGCGGCTCGACGAGCTCGCGCGCGACGCTCGGATCCGGATCTTCCGCTACCCGCCGCTCGGTGGACCCGGCGCGCGCAACGCGGGGGTGCGGCGCGCGCGCGGCGACCTGCTGGTGTTCATCGACGACGACGACCTGCCGGCGAGCACCGATTGGCTGCGCCGCCACGAGGCGAACTTCAGCGATCCGAAGTGCCTCGGCGTGACCGGCCAGTTCGTCGACGACGGGCCGCCGTACGTCAACATGGCGCGGGCGCGCCGGCTGGTGCTGTCGTTCAACGTGCTCAAGTGGCAGCGCGTCTACGCCCGGACCGACGAGAAGAAGCGCGTCGAGAGCCTGATGGGCGGCAACGCGGCGATCCGGCGGTCGACGCTCGAGCGGTTCGGGCTGTGGGACGAGTGCACCCCGATCGAGGACGAGCCGTCGCTCGCGTACCGGGTCAACGCCGGCAAGCGCCACGACGAATACCTGCTGTTTGATCCCGAGCCCAAGATGATCCGCCGGCTCGATGTGCCGGGCGGGATGGCCAAGCGGACGATGTCCGGGCCGGTCTACGCCAAGCGCGTGTTCACGTTTCTTCACAACATCGTCGGGCACTACTTCCCGGTGCGCTTTGCGCTGCTGTACCCGCTGTACATCTACTTCGTGGCCTATCACGTGATCCAGTGGATCTGCAGCGACAGCAAGAAGCACCAGACCCTGGCGCGCCGGATCTGGGCGGTCAGCGGGCTGTGCCTCTCGCTGCTGCCGCTGTGGACGGTGTGGGTCGCCCAGTGGTGGATCCGCCGGATCCGCCACGGCGAGGCGCCGCGTCGCCCGGACCTGTTGCCGCATCCGCCAGCGGGCGCCGAGCTGGGCGAGCTGGCTGGGGTCGCCTGAACCTCGGACGTCGCGAGCCGTCGAGCGACGATTGCTGAGCGCGCGAGCGACGCAATCGGCGCGCAAGCCCGCAGCCGGCGCGCGTTACTTCTGTCGTCAGCGCTTCGGTTTGGGGCCTGCGTGACAGCGCTCGGTGGCGGCGGTCACCGATGCAATCGCCTTGTGGCACGCGGCCGCGATCGCCCGCTGGGCGTTGGGCTCCGGCTTGGCTTTGGTGCCCGCGGCAAACGCCTGCAGCGCACTGTCGCTCCACGCGTCGATGCTCCAGCGGTCGTCGTCATCGAGGTTGGGGCACTGCTTGTAGGCGGTCAGCGCGGCGAGCAAGCCGTCGCATTCGGCGGCCATGGTTCCGAGCTCGACCTCGGCGGCGGCCGGGATCGGCTCGCCGGGCGCCACCGGAGGCGGGTCGCGGTGGCATGCACCTGCGCAGGCGAGCCACATGACGAAAATGACTTGGCCTCCGCGCGGTGATGCCGCCACAAAGGCGACCGCCGGGCTCGGGAGTGTCGGAGGCATGAGCTAGATCAGAGCGTCTTTACCATGGCCGGGTTCACGCATCTTCATCTCCACACGCAGTACAGCCTGCTCGACGGGGCGATCCGCGTGAAGGACCTGTTCCCCAAGGTCACCGCGCTGGGGATGGACACGGTCGCGGTGACCGACCACGGCAACATGTTCGGCGCGATCGACCTGTACACCGAGGCCAAGGCGGCCGGGGTGAAGCTCATCTTCGGCTGCGAGACCTACGTCGCCGCGACCGATCGCCACGATCGCACCAACCGGCGCAACTACCACCTGATCCTGCTGGCGCAGAACGACATCGGCTACAAGAACCTGTCGTTCCTGAACTCCAAGGGCTACCTCGAGGGATTCTACTACAACCCGCGGATCGACAAGCAGATCCTGCGCGACCACAGCGAGGGGCTGATCGGCATGTCAGCGTGCCTGGGCGGCGAGATCGCCCAGACGCTCGAGAAGAACGGCGTCGCCGCCGCGGAGGAGACCGCGCGCGAGTACGCCAGCATGTTCGCGCCCGGCGATTTCTATCTCGAGCTCATGCCCACGCCGATGACGGAGCAGGAGACGCTCAACGGCGAGCTCGTGCGGATGGGGCGCAAGCTCGGCATCCCGCTGGTCGCGACCAACGACTGCCACTACGTCAACCGCACCGACGCGGTCGCGCACGACGTCCTGATGGCGATCCAGACCGGCAAGAGCCTCAAGGACGAGAAGCGGCTCAAGCACGTCGTCGACAGCTACTACATGAAGTCGCCGTCCGAGATGGACACGGCGTTCAAGGACGTCCCCGAGGCGGTCGAGAACACCGCGGCGATCGCGGCGCGCTGCAACGTCAAGCTCAAGCTCGATCAGACGTTCCTGCCGACCTACAAGGTGCCGGACGGCGAGACGCTCGACACGTACATCACCGTGCTGATCGAGAAGGGACTCGAGCGCCGGTTCAAGGAATACACCGCGCGCGGCATCGCGTTCGACGTCGACCAGTACCGCGAGCGCTGCCGGACCGAGCTCGCGGTGATCCAGAAGATGGGCTTCTCGGGCTACTTCCTGATCGTCTGGGATTTCATCAACTGGGCCAAGGAGCACGGGATCCCCGTCGGTCCCGGCCGCGGCTCGGGCGCCGGCTCGGCGGTCGCGTGGGCGCTGCGGATCACCGACATCGATCCCCTCGAGTTCAAGCTCCTGTTCGAGCGGTTCCTGAACCCCGAGCGCGTGTCGATGCCCGACTTCGACGTCGACTTCTGCATGAATCGCCGCGGCGAGGTCATCAAGTACGTCCAGGACAAGTACGGCAAGGATCAGGTCGGGCAGATCGCGACGTTCCATCAGCTCAAGGCGCGCGGCGTGATCCGCGACATCGCGCGCGTGATGGAGATTCCGTTCGCCGAGGCCGACAAGCTCGCCAAGCTGGTGCCCGAGCCGGTGCAGGGCAAGTCGCCCCCGGTGCGCGAGGCGATCGAGCAGACCCCCGAGCTCAAGCAGCTGTACAACGACAGCCCGTTGCACCGCGAGCTGCTCGATCTCGCCGCGTCGCTCGAGGGCCTGAACCGCAACGCCGGCATGCACGCCGCCGGCATCGTGATCGCCGAGCGGCCGCTGTGGGAGTACGTGCCGTGCTTCCGCGGCCAGAACGACGAGATCGTCACCCAGTTCGCGATGAAGGAGGTCGAGAAGGCCGGCCTCGTCAAGTTCGACTTCCTGGGCCTCAAGACGCTCACGGTCATTCACACCGCGGCAAAGCTCATCAACCAGAAGCGGCCGCCCGACGATCCGTTCGACATCGACGTCATCCCCAAGAACGACGCCGACGTGTTCAAGATGATCGCGCGCGGCGACACCACGGGCGTGTTCCAGCTCGAATCGAGCGGGTTCCGCGAGATCCTGAAGAAGCTCAAGCCCGACTGCCTCGAGGACATCGTGGCGGCGGTCGCGCTGTACCGGCCGGGCCCGCTCGAGGGCGGCATGGTCGACGACTTCATCGATCGCAAGCACGGCCGCAAGAAGGTCGAGTATCCGCACCCGTGGCTCGAGAAGGTGCTGAGCGATACCTACGGCGTGATCGTCTACCAGGAGCAGGTGATGCAGATCGCCCAGGTCCTGGCCGGCTACTCGCTGGGCGGCGCCGACCTGCTGCGCCGCGCGATGGGCAAGAAGAAGAAGGAGGAGATGGACAAGGAGAAGTCCAAGTTCCTCGACGGTGCGAAGGTCAACAAGATCGATCCCAAGATCGCCGATCAGGTGTTCGAGCTGATGGCGTTCTTCGCGGGCTACGGGTTCAACCGGTCGCACTCGGCGGCGTACGGCTGGATCACGTACCAGACGGCGTTCCTCAAGGCGCATTACCCGCACGAGTTCATGGCGGGCCTGATGTCGTGCGACGCCGATAACGTCGACAACATCGTCAAGTTCATCGCCGAGGCGCGGTCGATGGGCCTGGTCGTCGAGCGGCCCGACATCGACGAGTCGCTGCAGGACTTCACGGTGACGCCGGCGCGCACGGCCGTGACCCCCGATGGCAGCCCGAGCGTCGCGCCCGAGGTCGCGGCGGCCCCGGGCACCCCGGGGCCCCCAGGACCCCCAGGACCCCCAGGACCCCCAGGACCCCCAGGACCTGTGAGCGCGGTGGGCACGCCGCTCGGCGACAAGGTCATCCGGTTCGGCCTCGGCGCGGTCAAGGGCGTCGGCGCGACCGCGGTCGAGGCGATCCTCGAGGCGCGCGCGAGCGAGGGCCGGTTCGCGTCGGTCTACGAGCTGTGCCGGCGGGTCGACACCCAGCGGTGCAACCGCCGCGTGCTCGAACAGCTGATCAAGTCGGGCGCGCTCGACAGCCTGCCGGGCGGCCATCACCGGGCGCAGCTCCTGGCCGCGCTCGACGGCGCGCTGGAGCGCGGCGCCTCCGAGCAGCGCGATCGGCGCAGCGGCCAGACCTCGTTGTTCGGGCTGTTCTCGGCGCAGGAGCCGATGCGGATCACGCCGGGATCCCCCGGCATGGGCGAGGTCTATCCCGACATCGAGATCTGGGGCCCCAAGCAGCTGCTCGCGTTCGAGAAGGAGGCGCTGGGGTTCTACGTCTCGGGCCATCCGCTCGATCGCTACCGGGGGGACCTGCAGCGCTACGCCAGCGCGACCACGAGCGACTTCCCGGCCGGCAAGCGCGGCGCCGGCGAGGCGTCGATCGGCGGCATCGTCAGCCAGTACCGCGAGATGATCACCAAGAAGGGCGACAAGATGGCGCGCTTCATGCTCGAGGATGCCGAGGGCACGCTCGAGGTGATCGCGTTCCCCAAGACGTTCGAGAAGGTGCGCCACGTGCTGGTCAGCGACGAGCCGATCCTGTGCACCGGCACGGTCAAGAACGAGGGCAACGCCGAATCCCCCGAGTGGAAGATGCTGCTCGAGTCCGCCGCGCCGCTCTCGGAGCTGCGCCAGCAGAAGACCTCGCGGGTCGACATCCATCTGAACGCGGACCAGCTGACGCACGACCAGATCGACGAGCTGAAGACGATCTTGGCCAACGCCGCGCGCGGCAACTGCCAGGCGGTGCTGCGGCTCAAGATCGCACAGCGCTCGGAGACCGTCGTCACGCTGCCGGACGCCTGGGCCGTGTCACCGACCGAAGATCTGCTGACGCGCCTCGAACGGCTGTTCGGCGACCGCGTCACCACCCTGGCTTGACGCTGGCTCGGCAGCGCCTACGAGGGCGCGTCGGACTGGCGCGGGAGGCGCTTGCGCGGCCGTTCTCAGTCGAGGCCGAGCGCCTCGAGGTCGTCCTCGTCCAGCCCGAAGTAATGCGCGGTTTCATGCAGCACGGTGACGCGGATCTCCTCGGCGAGGTGATCGGCGTCGACACATGCGCGGGCCAGGTTGACCCGGAACAGCAGGATGTTGGTGACCGTCGGGGCCAGCTCGCCGCCCTCGGGCATCGGGGTGCCCTGGAACAGCCCGAGCAGGCGCGGATCGACGCCGTCGGCGACCAGCGCCTCGGACGGCAGGTCATCGATAAGGATCGGCACGCGCTCGAGCTTCTCGCGGATCTGCGGCGGTAGCTCGGCGAGCGTCTGCTGCGCGATCTGCTCGACGTCGTCCTCGCTGATCTCGAGCGGGCCGGGCTCGGCGGCGAGATCGAGGCGGCGGACCTCCTGCCAGGCGGCGATCGCCGCAGCGTGATCGCCGGTGACGTCGTGGACCCGGCCGAGCATGTGGAGCGTGTCGGCGTGGAGCTCGTGGTCGGCGTCGTTGCTCTGGGCGACCTCGATCCAGCGCTTGGCGCCGGCGGGATCCTCGGCCGACAGCGCGAGCTCGGCGAGATCGAGCGCGAGCTCGGCGTCGTCGATCACCGAGCTGGCGAGCTCGCCGAGCGCGTCGCGCGCCGCCTCCGGGTCGCCGCGCACCACGAGCGCCTGCGCCTTGATATAGATCGCCTCGATCAGGTCGGCCTCTTCGTCGATGAACGGAAATGCGGCCTGCACGGTCTCGAGCGCGGCGTCGGGATCGCCCAGGCCCTGGAGCTCGAGCCGCGCAACGCAGATCCGCGGCATCGGGTCGTCGGGCCGGAGCTCGAGCAACAGGCGATACTGTTCGAGCGCGTCGTCGATATCGCCGCTGGCGTCGGACACCGCGGCCGCGAGTGCGATCACGTCGGGGTTCTTGCGGTCGATGCGCTGGCAGCGCTCGACGATCGAGGCGGCGGCGTCGAGCTTGCCGGCTTCGAGGGCCTCGAAACCGCGTTCGAGATCGGTGAGCAGACGTTCCGTGCGAGACATGGCAATGCATTACCGCGATTTGCGGCGATGCGCAGGCCCCGCTATCGTCGGGATGTGACGATCACGCTGCGCACCTTGTTCCTGGCCTGGATGCTTGCCCTGGCCGCATGTTCGGGGCGCCAGACCCGGAGGACGCTCGTTCCCGAGGTGCCGACCACCGGCGACGCCGGGGCGCGCAGCCGGTTTCAGGAGGCCAAGGCAAAGTTCTTGCGCGACGGCAACGACAGCGGCGAGTTCCGGCGCATCGTCGAGGACTTTCCGTCCGATCCGATCGTGCCGTGGGCCCAGCTCTACGCCGGCATCGCCGACGTCAAGGCGCGCAAGCTCGACGACGCCGTCAAGGTCTTGACCGCGGTCGCCGAGCTCAAGGCCGACCCAGGGCTCACGGCGCGGGCCCGGCTGTTCCTCGGGATCGCCAAGAACTACCAGGGCGACGCCGCCGGAGCGCTGCCGCTGTTGCGCAGCAGCGACGGCGCGGTCGAGGACGATGCCGATCGCACCGAGTACCTCGCGGCGCTCGCGTACGCCACGGCCACCGCCGGCGATCCGCCGATCCGCTCGCTGGCGGTGTTCGACCAGCTGTACCCGCGGGTGACGCCGACCGAGCGCGCCGTGGTGGTCGCCCGGATCGAGGAGGTAGTCGCGGCCGCGGAGCCCGATGTCGTGCGTCGCGCATTCGACGAGTTGCCCGATCGCAAGGGCCCGAGCTTCGCGATCGTGGCGAGCCGGCTGGTCGCGCTCGCCGATCAGGCGGGCCATCCACAGGAGGCGCAGCGGATGCGCGAGATCGCCGGACCTGCGCGGATCGCGCTGGGATTGCCCCGGGGCCCCGGGGAGGCGGGGGGCGTGGCCAGCGTGCCGGTGGGGCTGATCGGGGCGATCGTGCCGCTCGGCGGCAAGTCGAATCGGATCGCCGAGGCCGCCGTCGCCGGTCTCGGCCTGGCCGCGGGCGTTGGCGACGGCAAGGCTATGGCACCGATCGAGGTCCGCGCAGCCACCAACCGCGAGGCCGTGACGGCGGCCGTCGCGCAGCTCATCAAGGCCAGGGTGGTCGCGATCATCGGCCCCACCGACAAGGACGCGGTCGATGTCGCCGGGCCGTTCGCCAACGAGCTCCGCATGCCGCTGCTGAGCCTCAGCGGACGCGCGGAGAAGCACGCGGTGCTCGAATCGGTATTTCACATGGTCCACTCCGGAGAGGCGCGCTCGCGGGCCCTCGCGCAGCGCGCGCTGTCGAAGGGCATCACCAAGTTTGCCGTGCTCGCGCCTGGCAGCGGCTACGGAAAGTCGCTGTCCGGGGCGTTCGCGGATGAAGTCAGTCGGGGTGGTGGGACGATCGTGTCGAGCATCACCTACAAGCCCGACACCAAGTCGTTCGCGGCGACGGTGGGGGGGCTCACCGGAGACTGGGATGCCGTGTTCGTCCCGGAAGACGCGGCCACGCTCGCGCTGATCGCGCCCGCGCTCGACGCCTCGGGCACCAAGCCCCGGCCGCTGGGCACCAAGAAGGTGCGCGGGGGCCGCGCGGTGCTGCTGCTGTCGACCGCCGAGAACCTGACGGGCGCGTTTCTCATCGACGCGGGCCGCCACGCCCAGGGCGCCTTGCTGGCACCCGGCTACTATCCCGATGACCAGGACCCGGCGAACAAGGTCTTCATCGACCGCTTCATCGCCGCATTCGGTCGCGCGCCCGGCTTCATCGAGGCGTACGCGTTCGACGCCGTGCAGCTGGTGGCGACGGCCAACGGTCGCAACGGGCTGATCCCCGGCGTGCTGAAAGCCCAGCTCGTCGGCCTGACCGGTACGATCCGGTTCGACGCCGAGCACCGCCGCGCCGACGCCGGGGTCATCTACACCATCGTCGAGGACGCCGGGGCCTACGCGGTCCGGATCGCGAAGTAGCGCGCCGGAGGTGCACGCAGGCGTTCAGCGGCCGCGGCGACGGCGCTGGATCTCGTAGAGCGCGAGCGAGGCGGCGACCGAGACGTTGAACGAGCCGATAGCGCCGCGGTCGTCCGCCATCGGGATCACGGCGTGGAAGTCGCAATTCTTGGCGACCAGCGGACGCACGCCGGTGGCCTCGGAGCCCATCACGAGGCAGAGCGCCATCGTGGCGTCGATCGTCTCGATGGGCTGGGCGCCAGGCGTGGCGGCGACCGCGACCCGCCACAGCCCGAGCTCGCGCAGCTCGTCGAGCGCGCGGACGAGGTTACCGACCTGCGCGATCGGCACCAGCTCGCTCGCGCCGGCGCTGGCCTTGGCGACGAGCGGGGTGACCTGCGCGGCGCGGTGCTCGGGGATGACCACGCCGTCGGCGCCAAGCAGGTAGGCGCTGCGCAGGATCGCGCCGAGGTTGCGCGGATCCTCGACGCCGTCGAGCGCGAGCAGGAGCGCCGGGCCGCTGGCGGGGACCAGCGCCGACAGCTCGGCGTAAGCGAACGCCCCGAGCCACGCGATCACGCCCTGGTGGCGCGCATCGGGACCGGCCGCTTGATCGAGCGTCTTGCGATCACGGTCTTCGACGCGGACCCCGGCGGCGCGCGCGGCGACGACGATCGCCGCGATCGGATCGCTGGTCGTCCGATCGGCGCGCTTGGGATCGACCCACACCGCGCGCACCGCCGCGGGCCGCCGCGAGACCAGCTCACGCACCGGGCCGGCTCCGTACACGACGCGTTCGCCGGGCGCGGTCACGAGGCCTGCTCGGTCGCCAGCTCGGCGATGATCGCGCGCGCGGCAGCGGCGGGGTCCGGAGCGTCGCGCAGCGGCCGCCCGACGACGACCAGGTCGGCCCCGGCGTCGCGCGCCTGCCGCGGGGTCATCACGCGCTTCTGGTCACCGGCCGCCGCGCCGGCTGGCCGGACGCCCGGGGTGACGATCAGAAAGCCAGCGGGGGCGATGGCGCGGATCGCCACGATCTCGTGCGGCGAGGCCACCACGCCCGCGCAGCCGGCGGCGATCGCGAGCTGGGCGCGCTTGACCACCAGGTCGCGGACGGGGCCTTGCGCGCCGATCTGCGCGAGGTCCGCGTCGTCGAGCGAGGTCAGCACGGTCACCGCGAGCACCTTGGTCGCGCCGGCCGCCTTGACCGCGGCCTCGAGCATCGCCCGACCACCGCCGGCGTGGACCGTGAGCATCCCTGCGCCAAGCAGCGCAACCCGCGCGGTGGCGCGCGCGACGGTTTCGGGGATGTCGTGCAGCTTCAGGTCGAGCATCACGCGGTTGCCGCGATCGAGGTAGTCCGCGACGATCGCCGGTCCCTCGGCGCAGAACAGCTCGAGGCCGAGCTTGACCCAGCTCGGCACCCCGTCGAGCCGTGCCATCAGCGCGTCGGCCTCGGCGCGATTGGGCGCATCGAGCGCCGCGATCAGGCGATTGCCGGGCCAGGGGGCAGGGGGATCGACGGAGTCCGGGAGCGGCATGGTCGTCCTTATCCCACGTCGATCCCGGCCCGCCAAGCCGCCACGTCCGTCCCCTCTGGACCGGCAGAGCCGGTCCCTTCACCCCACCGCGCGTCGCGTCGCGCGACCGAGCTCCTGATCCACGCGCAGACCAAGCCCGGATCTACGCTTCGATCTTCTCGAGAAAGCTGGTCTTCAGAAGCTTCTCGCCGTGGACCGGAAAGAACGTGTAGACCGAGTCCCCGACGACCCGAACGACCTCGCCTTCCCCCCAGGTGGCGTGGCGCACGAGGTCGCCCTTCTCGAGCGGGCCGAACACCGGTCGCTTGACGCGCTCGATCTTGAGCGCGCGACCGCGGCCGGCGCCGCGGTTGCGCCGCAACGCTTCCTCGAGCAGTGCCTGACGCGTGGCGGGGTCGCCGTTGCGCCGCGCCGCCAGCGTGGCGGCCACATGCTCGAGCTCTTGCGTCGTCGGCACCGAGGTCTTCGCCGCGCGCACGCAGTTGTCGCAGCTCCCGCACGCCGGATGATCGGTGTACCCGAAGTAGGTGACCAGCAGGCGGGTCCGGCACAGGTGCGATTGCGAGTAGCGCAGCATCGCGGCGAGCCGCGCCCGATCCTGGGCGCGCTTCTGCTCGTAGCGAGTCGCGGCGCGCGCCAGATCCTCGATGCTCGGCGGCTCGGTCGCTAGCGGTGCGAACCGGGCGCCCGGCGCCTCGGCCGCGAACCCGACCTCCTTCAGAAACGACAGCACGACGCGGGCCTTCTTGGCGGGGGCATCGGCGCGCTCGGCGATGTCCTTGACCGGCACGAACACATCGTCGTGCTCGTTGACCGAGTGGTCGGCCAGCCGCGAGGCCACGCGGCCGTTGGTGACGTGGACCAGCGCCTCGGCGACCGCGCGGGTCTGCTCGGGCGTCGGGTAACGCCCGCCCAGGAAGAAGCTCTGGATCCGCTTGTCCTCGGGCTGGTACAGCAGCACGCAGTCGGCGGGGCGGCCATCACGCCCGGCGCGCCCGGCTTCCTGGTAGTAGCTCTCGAGTGAGCCGGGGAAGTTGTAGTGGACGACGAATCGCAGGTCCTGCTTGTCGACGCCGAGGCCGAACGCGTTGGTCGCGACCATCAGGCGCGGCTCGCCGCGCTCCATGAACGCGGTCTGCACGCGCTCGCGGTCCTTGGCGCGCATCCGGCCGTGGTAGCGGCCGCACTCGACGCCCTGCGACCACAGGAAGTCGGCGAGCGCATCGACGGTCTTGACCGTCGCCGCATAGATGATGCCGCAGCCGGGCTGTTTCTCGATCAGCCGGAGCAGCAGCGCCTGCTTCTTGCGCTCGCTGGACGCCTTGATGACGTGGTAGCGCAGGTTGGGCCGGTTGAGCCCGATGTCGATCACCGACGCGTCCGCCGGGCTCAGCTGGAGCTGCGCGAGGATGTCGTCCTTGACCTTCGGCGGCGCCGTCGCGGTCAGCGCGAGCACCGGCGGGCGGCCCAGCGCGCGGACGGCTTCCCCCAGACCCAGGTACGCGGGGCGGAAGTCGTGCCCCCACTGCGAAATGCAGTGGGCCTCGTCGACCACGAACAGCGCGACGCGGACGGTGGCCAGGCGCTCGCGGAACCGCGGCTCGCCGAGCCGTTCGGGCGTGACGTAGGCGATGCAGGGCCGGTTCTCCGAGAGCCGCGCCAGCGCGGCTTGTTCGTCGCGCGGCGATAGCGTCGAGTCGAGCCGCAACACCTCGATGTCGAGCTCGGCGAGCTTGTCGTGCTGATCCTTCATCAGCGCGATCAGCGGCGACACCACGAGGGTGACGCCGTCGAGCTCGAGCGCGGGGAGCTGGTAGCACAGCGATTTGCCGGCGCCCGTTGGCATGATCGCGAGCGTGTCGATGCCGGCGAGCACGTTGCGGATCGCGAGCGCCTGGCCGGGCCGGAACGCCGAGATCCCGAACCGGCGCTTGCCGAGCTCGATCATCCGGGCATCGATCGCGGCGATCTCTCCGGCCTGGCTCTCCGCGACGTCGCCGAGCTCCGGTAGCTCGCCGGGATCGGCGACGTCGAGGTCCGCCAGCCCCTCCAGCGATAACAGGGGGAGCGAGTCGGTCAATGCCGGATCGATCTCGACGGCGGCTTCGAGGTCGACCACAACGGTGTCGTCGTCGGCATCCAGCGCGTCGAGCGACAGGTCACGCGAGCCACGCGCGACCTTGATTGTCGCGGGCGCGATGTCTCGGGTTCCCCGTGCCAGCTTCACCGGGGCCGCGGCAGGCGCGGTGGGCGCAACTGGCGCGGCGGCGCGCTTTCGTCCGGCGCGCTCTGGCAAGAGGCTTTTGGACATCAATCGTTACCGTCGCTCGGAACCGAAGGTCTCGCAAGCGAAAGGTAGAAAGGATCTCGTTAGGTAACATTGCGCATTATTTCGCGCGTAACCGCCGACACCGTTACCTACATCAGGCAGCGTCGAGAAACTCCGTTTCGCGATCACTCGTGGCAAGAAACGATAGCGCCATGACAACACCAAACACGCGTGTTGAGTTGCAGACAACCGCTGACCGACCAGGGCGCTGGCGCTCACTGTCGCTCGGGCCGCAGATCTGTCGCTCGGGCTGCAGATCGGTCGCTCGGGCCGTGCAGATCGGTCGATCGCAGCCTGCCGATGGTGCGTGTTGCGGCAGATCCGTTGCGCAAGACCCCGTTCGGCGGCCTGTGAGCGCCGATCGTCCTGAGCGGGCGATCAGGGCGTTCGGGCCGGGCCGTCGTCGGGTGCGGCGAGTCGTCCTCGGCGGATCGTCGGGGCGTCGTCGCGTGCGGCGAGTTGTCCTGGCGGATGGTCGTCCTGGCCGGGTGGTCAGGTCGTCGCGGGGATACGGTGAGTCGTCCTCGGCGGATGGTCAGGTCGTCGTCGGTTGCGGCGCGTCGTCCTCGGCGGAGGGTCCGGTTGTCGTCGGGTACGGCGAGTCGTTTCCGGTGGACGGTCAGGTCCTCGCTGGGACCTCGGTGGCGGACTGGTCGTCGGGCCTGCGCCTGCGCTCGGTGGGGCGCTCGACCACGAGGCAGATCCCAGGGGCGTCGTTCTATCTCACCTCGGCTTTCACCTCGGGCCTCACAGCTCTTGCAGTCCGTGCGTGGTTCATGAAAATCGCTGGTCATGCCTTTGCTTGATGGGCTACGAGTCGTGCGCTCCAAAATTCATGGCTACGGCGTCGTGGCAACACGACCGATTCACCAGGGTGAGATCATCTGCTACGGCGACGGCGTGGTCTACGCGGCCGATGCGGACTTCAACGATACCTACGCGCTGGTGTTGCCGGCCGAGGACACCAGCCAGGGCAAGCCGCTGTTCTTCGATCTGGTCTGCCAGACGCGCTGGTTCAACCATTCGTGCGCACCGAACACGGACGTGATGCTCAAGTGGGACGAGGAGACCAGCACGATGCTCGCGTGGTGGGTCGCCCTGCGCGAGATTCCGGTGGGCGAAGAAATCACCTACGACTACGCATTCGTGGCCGATGTGGCCGAACCGTGCGCCTGCGGGGCTGCGAACTGTCTCGGGGTGATCGTCGACGACGATCCGGCAAATCTTGCGCGGCTGTCCGAGCCGCTGCGGGCGTTGCTACGCGGTGCGGCGCGCGCGGCGTCCTGAGGCGTGCGCGCTCGCGATCGCGAAGCGAACCGACCCCGTGGCGCCGAAAATCGGCGATACTGCGGTTCAGATGAGCACGCGTATCGGGATTCTCACCGGCGGTGGCGACTGCCCTGGCCTCAATGGCGTCATCCGCTCGGTCACGCTGCACGCACGCCAGACCTACGGATGGGAAGTCGTCGGCATCCGCAATGGCTTCGAGGGCCTCTACGAAGAGGTGTACATCGATCTGACGTCGCACGGGGTGCAGCACCTGCTGCCGCGCGGCGGCACGATGCTCGGCTCGAGTAATCGCGCCAACCCGTTCGCCTATCCGGTGAAGCTGCCCGACGGCCGGGTCGAGATTCACGACGTCTCGACCCGCTGCATGGCGAACCTCGCAAAGCTCGACCTCCACGGGCTGATCGTCGTCGGCGGCGATGGTTCGATGTCGTTCGCGCACAAGTTCATTCAGCGCGGCGCGACCCGGATCGTCGGTGTCCCCAAGACGATCGACAACGATCTCGAGGCGACCGATTACACCGTGGGGTTCCAGACCGCGGTCGAGGTCGTGGTCGAGGCCATCGACCGGCTGCACACGACCGCCGAGAGCCACGAGCGCATCATGATCGTCGAGGTCATGGGGCGCTATGCCGGTTGGATCGCGCTGACCTCGGGCCTCGCGGGCGGCGCCCATGTCGTGTTGATCCCCGAGATCGACTACGACGTCGATCGCGTGATCGAAGCATTTCACCGCCGGCACGGCCGCGGGGTCAGCTACTCGATCGTCGTCGTTGCCGAGGGTGCCAAGCCCAAGGGCGGCGGGCTGTCGGTGATCACCGCGGGCGACGTCACCAAGCAGGAGAAGCTCGGCGGTGCCGCGGCGTATCTCGCGTCGCTGATCACCGAGAGGACCGAGTACGAGGTCCGCTCCACGGTGCTCGGCCACATCCAGCGCGGCGGCTCGCCCTGTGCGTTCGACCGCGAGCTCGCCACCCGGTTCGGCGTCAAGGCGGTGGAGCTGATCGCCGAGGGCAAGTTCGGCCACGTCGCCGCGATGGAGAACGGTAGCCTGGTCGCCAAACCGATCGAGAAGGCGGTCAAGAAGCTCAAGCTCGTCGACCCCGCAGGCGAGCTGGTCCGGACCGCCAAGGGCGTCGGCATCGAGCTCGGCGGCTGATGCCCTCGCGCGGCCTCGGCGGCGTGCGCGGCGCGGCCACGAGGCTCGATGGATCGACAGGCGACGTTCCCATGCGCTGTGGACCGGCTGAACCGGTCGCGCGATCGAGCGGATGGCGCCCGCGGGGTGGCTTTCCGTGTCAGCTCGGTAGCCGGGCGTGGAACCGTGCCTGGTAGTCGCGGCGCAACTGCTCGAGCGGCACCGCGGCCTTCGCGCGCTCGAGCGCCTTGCCGAGCGCACGCCAGGCCTGTCCGAGCTCGGGGTCGAGCGCGATCGCCTCGCGGAGCCGGGCGATCGCGCTGGCGGTCGCGGCCGGACTGTCGGTTCGCAGCTCGATGATGCCGCGCAGGTACAGCGCCCACGACGAGCCGCCTTGCGTGATCGCGCGATCGCACTCGCGGCGTGCCGCATCGAGCGATTCGCGGCGCAGCTCGAGGTCGCAGCGCGCCGCGAGCAGCCCGGGAAGCTGCGGCCAGCGCCGGGCTGCCGCGCCGGCCGCCTTCACCGCGGCGTCGATCTTGTTGGCGTTGGCCAGCGCGACCACGCTGCGCACAGCCGCCACGGCGGCGGCGTCGTCCTCGGGGGCGAGCTTCCAGCGCGCGCCATCGCGTGGGATGCCGTAGCGAGCGCGCGTGGTGGCGGCCCAGGCGGCGATTCCGTGGTCCGCGCCCGCCGGGGCGCCGGCCTTGGCGACCGCCGCCTCGGCCCAGGTCAGCGCGCCCATCGCCTGGTAGCGGTCCGCGAGCACCAGCCAGGCCGCCGCGGACTTGTCGGCGGGCAGGCTCGAGAGCCGGGTCTCGGCGGCTGCCAGCGTGGCTCGCGCTCCGGCGGGGTCGCCGGCGGCTTGTCGGGCATCGGCCACCGCCAGCGCGGGCTCGATCTCGGGGGACAGGCCGGCCGCCCGATCGCAGGTCGCGATCGCCTTGGGATCCTTGGCACCGCCGCGCCCCAGCTCGATCTTGCAGCTGAGCACACGGAGCTCGGCGTGTGCCGGGTACGCCGCCAGCAGCGGATCGAGCGTCGCCGCGGCGCCGCGGTGGTCGCCGCTCGCCAGCAGCTGCTCGGCGTGATGGTACTGCTCCGTCACGGCGGCCGGGACGGCGCCGGCGATCCCGACGGCGGGTCGCGCGGCCGGTTGCGTGCCGAGCCGGTCGCGCAGGCTCGCGAGCGCGGTGGCGAGGTCGTGGGCGTCCCACCCACCGCCCTCGACCTCGAGCGCGGCGACCAGCGCTCGTGTCGTGGCCTGGGGCTCGCGGCTCGCCGCGGGCTTGAGCCGATCCTCGAGAGTGATCAGCATCAGCTCGCGATTGCGGTCGCTGATCGACGCGGCCTGGTGGGAGTAGGTCGCGTTCATCACCCAGCCGGGCTCGGTCTCGTGGAGCGCGCCGAGGCTGTGCGCCAGCTCGTGGAGCAACACGGTGACCGTCTTGTGGCGGCGCCGCGCCTCGAGCACCGCCTCTTGTTCGTCGCGCCCGATCGAGGGGAACGCGCGCTCGAACGCCTGGCGCTCCTCGAGATCGGCGTGGCCGCGCACGACCAGGTGGCGCCCGCCGAGCATCGCGACCCCGATCTGGTCGAACGTCGCCGAGACCAGGCTCAGCGACGACGTGAGGCCGACGACGAACGCGGCGTCGTCTCCGGGATCCATGCGGGCGAGCTCCTGCATGTGCTCGTCGAGCGTGCTGGTCGGCTCGTGGTGCCGCCACGGCATGTACTCGGCCTCGAGCCGCAGCCCGAGCATCGGGATCAGCACCTGGTTGGCGTAGTCGAGTTGCTCGTCGAACCCGTGCTCCCAGCGAACGTTCTGCGCGCGGTATTCGTCGTCGGCCCACACCCGGAGCTTGGCGACCCGGGGCTCGCCGGTCCAGTGGCCGAGCGCGGTGAGCTGGGCAGGGAACAGCTTGCTCAGGGTGTCGTGCTGGGCCTCGTGCGACGACTTGCCACCGATCGACATCACCGGCGACAAACAACCCGAGCCCAGCGCGGCCACGCCGAGGACCAGTCCGAGGACCCGTCTCATGAAAAGACCCGGCTTCACGACCCCGGCCACCTGATGCATGACCCCTCGTATCGCACGCGGCGCCACGCTCCAGCAATCCGGCGCGTGATCAACCGGCGGCGGCGTCGGACAGCATCGTCTGTCCGTCGCGCACGTACGTCGACCCGGGGATCGCCTTGGCGGCGCGCTTACCGACGGCGGCGAGCTCGGCGAGCGAGGCATACGATCGGGCGCGCGCGACCGAGATCCCGGCGATCGAGACGCTCATGATCGGGAACCGGCGCTGGACGCCGAACCGATCCTTGGTCTCGATGTAGCCGTGGCCGCGATCCGCCGGGTCGTAGTACAGCCGGATCAGGTGATCGAATCGCTCGCAGATGCCCCGGCACACCTCGTCGACGTTGTCCGCGCTGGTGACGAACACGAAGTCGTCTCCCGCGATGTGGCCGATGAAGTCACCGGGCCCGCCGCTGCGCTGGATCACGTGGCGGATCACGTCGCCGGTCTGGCGGATCACCGCGTTGGCCTTGGCGTAGCCGTAGTAGTCGTTGAACGCCTTCAGGTTGTCGAGATCGAGGTAGCAGGCGACCGCGCCGGTATCACCGACCGCGAGCCGGCGCTCGATCTCGGCCTGGATCGCGTCGGCGCCCGGCAGCTGTGTGGTCGGTGACGCCCCGAGCTCGCGGGCCTGGCGATCGAGCGACTTGCCGACGCGGGCGAGCAGCTCGTCGGCGTCGAACGGCTTGACCATGTAATCCTCGGCGCCGGACCGGAACGCGCGGACCTTGTCGGCGGTATCCGAGCGCGCGGACAGGAAGATGATCGGGGCCATCCCGATCGCGGGATCGGCGCGGATCATCTCGGCGCAGCGGTAGCCGTCGATCCCGGGCATCAGGACGTCGAGCAGGATCATGTCGGGCCGGAACCGCCGCGCCTCGGCGAGCGCCGCGTTGGCGGACCCGGCGTCGCGGACCTGGTAGCCGCCGATCTCGAGCACCTCGCGGCAGATCTGGCGGATCGACGAATCGTCATCGACGATCAGCACGCGCGGCGCCTCGCGGCGGCCCGATTCGACCAGCCGCAGACAGGCCTCGCGGAACATCGCTGGCTGGATCGGAAACTCGAGCAGGTCGTCGGCGCCGGCTGCGATCAAGTCGGCGCGTCGCTCGCCATCGCCGACCACCATGACCGCGGTCTTGTGGGTATCGGGATCGTGCTCGAGGATCGCGAGCAGCGCGAGCGAGTCCGCCATCGCGCCGGCGACCACCGCGAGGGCAGGGTGCTCGTTGCGGCCGATGGCGAGCGCGGCGTCGACGTTGTTGGCGACCAGCACGCGATCGGTCAGCGACATCAACAGGCCCTTGAGCAGCAGGGCGCGGCGCGGATCGTCGTCGGCGACCAGCGCGCACGAGCCCTCGCCGAGCCCGCGGCGGCGCGGCTGTGGCTCGAGCGGCAGCTGCACCGGCTTTTCCGGCATCGCCGTGGATGGCAGCGTGAACACGAACTTGGTTCCGCTGGTCGCAGCCTCGACCCAGATCCGCCCGCCGTGGGCCTCGATGATCGTGCGCGAGATCGACAGCCCGAGCGCGGTGCCGCCGACGCGGCGACTCGACGCCGAGAACGGCTCGAACACGCGCTCGCGATCCTCGGCCGGGATCGGCTCGCCCGAGTTGTAGACCGACACGCCGACGGCATCCTGCGAGAGCGGCGGCCCGAACACCTGCACGTCGATCACGCCGCCGGTCGGGGCGAACCGGATCGCGTTGGTCAACAGATTCCCCAGCACCTGGGACAGCCGCTCCGGGTCGCCGAGGATCGCGATGTCGTCGGCCGATGCCCCGAGCACGATCGTCAGCTGCTTGGTCGCTGCGGCGGCGCGGTACCGATCGATCACCTCCCGGGCGAGCCGATCGAGCTGGACCGGCGTCGCGGCCACGGTGATCGAGCCGGCCTGCGCGCGAGCCAGATCCAGCAGCTGATCGACCAGCTGGTTCATCCGCGTCGTCGCCTGACGCGCCATGTCGACGTAGCGCAGCTGGCGATCCGAGAGCGGACCGGCGTAGCCCGACAGCACGATGTCGAGCGCACCGGCGACCGAGGTCAGCGGCGTGCGCAGCTCATGTGACATCACCTGAGCGAACTCGGCGCGCCGCCGCGCGATGTCCGCGGTGTCGCCGAGGTCGCGCAGGATCACGATCGCGCCCATCGACTGCGCACCGTCGCGCAGCGGTGTCACCACCGAGTGCAGCGCGCGCTCGCCGATCCGCACCTCCTCGCGGATCGGCTGACCATCGTTGGCTCCCGCGGCGAGATCGAACGGATAGAATCCGACGGTGTCCTTCAGGTATGCGGTGTCGATTTTCGCGTCGGGTGGAATGCCGAGCATCTCGCGAGCCGCCGCATTGATGAGCACCTCTCCCGAGCGCGTGTCAGCAACGATGGCGCCATCGGCCATCGCTTCCACGGCATGACGGAGCAGGTCGATCGACCCGGTGGACATCTGTTAGCAATCATACCCAAATTGGAAACAATGCGTACGTCGCCGGAGTCGGGGCATGTAGGTAACTCGTTGGTTAGCGATGAAATTCCGCGATGTGGGCTGGGCCACATCCAGATCGGCGGCCGTGCGACTATTCGCCGGGCGCGTGGCGGCGAAACGTGCGTTCGAGCGCCGCGTAGAACCCACCGCGCGCGACCAGCTCGTCGTGGCGGCCTTGCTCGATGACCTGGCCCTTGTCCATGACGACGATGAGATCGGCGTTGCGGATCGTCGACAGCCGGTGCGCGATCACCAGCGTGGTCCGGCCTTTCATCAGCTCGGCCACGCCCTTCTCGATCAGCGCCTCGGCCTCGGGATCGACGTGCGCGGTCGCCTCGTCGAGGATCAGGATCTCGGGATCGCGCAGCAGCGCCCGGGCGAACGCGACCAGCTGGCGCTCGCCGGCAGAAAAATTCGCACCGCGCTCTGCGACCGGCGTCTTGAGCCCGGCGTCGCGCCGGATCAGCGCGCGATCGAGCCCCACGCGTCGCACCGCGGCGTCGAGGCGGTCCTGCGCGTAGGGCTTGCCGAGCATGATGTTGTCCTCGAGCGTGCCGGCGAACAGGATCACGTCCTGTGAGACCACCGTGATTCGCTGGCGTAGCTCGTCGAGTGGTAGATCGCGGACGTCGACCCCGTCGATCCGGATCGCGCCGCGGTCGCGCTCGTAGAGCCGGGTCAGGAGCTTGATCACGGTCGACTTGCCGGAGCCGGTGGCGCCGACGATCGCGACCGTCGCGCCTCGCGGGACGCGGACATCGATGCCGCGCAGCACCGGCTCCGCGCCATAGCTGAAGTGAACACCGGCGAGCTCGACGGCTGGGCCGGTGGGCTTGGGGGCTGCCGCCGGCCGGTCGGTTCGCTCGGGCAGGGTCGCCATGCCCGTGGCACCGGTGTCGCCATCCGGCTCGTCGGTGTCGAGCAGCTGGAAGATCCGCTCGCTCGCCGCCATCGCGCCCTGCATGACGGCGTACTTCGCCGACAGATCGCGGATCGGCTCGAAGAACTTGTTGATGTAGTCCATGAACGCGACGACCACCGCGATCGTCCCGGCATCCTGGACGCGGTGACCGGACGCCCACCACAGGACGCCGCCGATCGCGATGTAGCCGATCGCCTCCACCAGCGCATACATCGCCGCGTCGGCGCGGATCTGCAGGAGGTACGCATCGCGGTGGCCGGCGTTGATCTCGTCGTACTCGCGCTGCGCGACCTTGCCGCGGCCGAGCAGCTGGACGACCCGGATCCCGAACAGGTGCTCCTGCGCGAAGCCATTCATCGCGGCCAGCCGGACGCGGATCTGACGGAACGAGGTCCGCATCGCCCGGCGCGCGTATTCGACGATGACGAATAGCAGCGGCAGGGTCACGAACGTCATCAGCGACAGCTGGACGTCGATCGCCATCATGATCACCAGGATCGCGGTCGCCTTGAGCACGTCGCCGATGATCGTGATCGCGCCCTGCGCGAACATCTCGTTGAGGCTCTCGATGTCGTTGGTCATCCGCGTCATCAGGCGGCCCACGGGGATGCGATCGAAGAACGCGGCGCGCTGGGCCAGCACGTGATCGAAGATCGAGATCCGGAGGTCGTGCATCGTGCGCTGGCCGGCGAGCTGGACCAGCCACTGCTCGCAGAACATCGCCAGGTTCTGACCGATGACCAGGCCGACATAGGCGAGCGCGTCCATGGGCAGCGCCGCGATGTTGCTGCCCAGGATGTGGTGCTGCAGCACGTAGGCGATCAGCAGGGGCTGCGCGAGCTCGAACGCGAGCCGGACCAGCGTGAGCATGATCCAGCCGGTCAGCAGCGGCGAGTGAGGCCGCACGTAGTGCGCGAGCCGCCGGAGCAGCCGGATGTCGTAGGCCTTGCCGAGCACGGCCTCGGCTTCGATGCCCGCGCGCCGCTGGGCGGGCGGTACGGTCGGCGTGGCCACTACACCGCCTCCTTGCGGGTGATCCCTAGCTCGCTGTGGAGCTGGGTGCGGTAGAGCTCGCCGTACAACCCACCGGCCGCGAGCAGCTCGCTGTGGCTGCCGCGCTGGACGATCTGGCCCTGATCGATGACCAGGATCTGGTCGGCGTTCTTGATCGCGGCGACCCGGTGCGAGATCAGGACGGCGGTCCGGCCGTGCATCACCGCGCGCAGGTGTCCGAGGATCAGCTGTTCGGTCTCGGCATCCACCGATGACAGCGAGTCATCGAGCACGAGCAGCCGCGGCATCGCCGCGAGCGCCCGCGCGAGGGCGACCCGCTGGCGCTGGCCACCCGACAGCGTGATGCCGCGCTCGCCGACGATCGTGGCCAGACCCTCCGGCATCACCGCCAGATCGCGGGTCAGGCCGGCCGACACCGCCGCCGCGTTGACCTTGGGCTCGTCGCTCAGATCGATGGCCGCGGCGACCGCGCCGACGCGCTCGAGCTCGCGGGCACGCGCCGCCGGGATCGCGGTGCCACCGCCGTACCCCATCGCGATGTTGTCGGCGATCGTCGTCGAGAACAGGAACGCCTCCTGGGGCGCGTAGCCGAGCTGGCCGCGCAGCGACGCGAGCGGGATCGACGTGACGTCGCGGCCGTCGAGAAAGATCGAGCCGGGCGGCACGGCGATCAGCCGGCACAGCGCCTCGACCAGCGTGCTCTTGCCCGAACCGGTACGGCCGACGATCGCGGTGATGCTGCCCGGCCGGAGCTCGAACGACACGTGGTCGAGGATCGCCCGGTTGTCGATCTGGATGCTGAGGTCTTTGACCACCACGTGCGCCGGCCTGGTGCTCGGCGGCAGCGCCGGCTCCGTGCTATCGACGAGGTCGGTCCGGGTGTCCTGGAGCTGGACCAGCCGGCTCCAGGACGCGCGCCCGCGCTGGACCAGCGCCAGCATGAATCCGAGCGTCAGGGTCGGCCATACCAGCCGCGCGAGCAGCGCCGCGAACGCCGTGTAGTAGCCGACGTCGATGTCACCGCGGACGACCGCGCGGCCGCCGACCAGGATCAGGATCGCCACGCCGAGCGGCGCCAGCGTGCTGAGCGTTGGCCCGAGCTGGATCCGGACCTTGGCGGCGTCCATGTTCTTGTCGAGCAGCCGTTGCGACGCCGCGAGGAAGCCGCGCCGCCGCACGCCCTCGAGCCCGTAGGTCTTGATCACGTGGATCGCGCCGAGGTCCTCCTGGATCCGCGACGACAAGCCGCCGAGCTCGGCCTGCACGTCGCGCTGCGTGCGGTAGATCCGCTTCGACAGCGCCTGACCAACGAAGAAGATCAGCGGGTACGGAATGATCGACAGCAGCGCGACGACCGGATCGAGCCAGATCATCATCGTCAGCGTGGTCGCGAACCCGGTGACCACGTTCGTCAGGTGCACCGCACCTGCACCCCACAGCGCACGCACGGTCTGCACGTCGTTGGTCAGCCGCGACATCACGTCACCGGTCGGGTGGTCCCGGTAGTAGCCGGGCGACATCGTCATCAGGTGACCGAACAGGTCGCTGCGCAGATCGTACTCGGCTGCGCGCGCCGCATTGAAGATCCACACGCGCGACGCGATCCGCGTGATCGCCGTCGCGATCACGAACACGATCAAGAGGGTGACCGCCATCGCGATCGCGTGCCGGTGGGCCGGATCCAGCGAGCCCGCGTTCTTGGCGTCGACCAGGCCCTGGACCCCGCGGCTCTGGAAGTACGCCGCCCCGAGGTAGAACAGGTTGGTCGCCAGCATCATGGCAGCGCCGCCGAACACGGCACGGCGATACGGCTTCAAGTATGCGAGGGAGCTCCGTGCGCCAGCCACGTCGGCAGTGTGTCTATCATCCAATCGGCGATCTGCGCACCCGTCCGCCCGGGCAGTCGGCGGGATCCCGCGTTTTTTTGCCGATGCGCGGCTGGTGGACCGCGGGGAACGCCTCGTCGCTTGGGGGATCTCGCAGCGGTACGGCCGCAGGGGGCCGATCTGGATCCGGCGGGGCCTTGGGGATCGGCCAGGACGGTCGACGGACGGTGGGCTTGCCGGTGATGCCGATCTGGATCGCGAGATCGGCGGAAGAGGTGTCGGAAATGCCGTTGCGGCATTTTTCGATGCCTCGGAAGTCGCGAGTCTTCGAGCGACGCTGAGTTCGGCCAGGATGGCGGGCGGACGTTGCCTGTGTTGCCTGGGTTGCCGGAGATGCATCCGCGCGCGACTCGCGTCCGACTCGCGAGTCGCGGCCCGTCGCGCCGAGTCGCGGCCCGTCGCACCGATCTCGCCGAGTCGCGCCATTGCGCCGAGCCACTCCGCCGAGCCCACGTCGCGTCGCTTCGAGTCTCGTCGAGTCGCGATCCGTCGCCCCGCGTCGCCCGCGCGAAGCCGCGCGGAGCAACGCTAGAATCGCGCGAATGGCATTATCAAGATGTTGCGAGTGGCACGGGATGTCCGCGGCGGTACGCCACCGGGCGGCTCGCGTCCTGTTCGCCGCCGCGTGGGTGTCGTGTGCGGCCCCTGCGGCCAGGCCGGCCGCTCCGGAGGCCGCCTCGGCCAAGCCCGTGGCCGCCAGCGACCCGACGGCCTGGCAACTCGATCGCTCGACCTTCGATCCCGCGGCGGCGCCGTGCGACGACTTTTATCAGTACGTGTGCGGCGGATTCGACGCACCGGCGCAGATTCCCGCGGATCGCGCACAGGCGGAGTGGGAGCGAGACGCCGCGACTGCCGCCAACGACCGCGCCATCCAGTCGCTGCTGACCGGCACCGACCACGCCGGCGAATCCGACATCGACCGGCTCCGCGCGTTCTTCGCATCCTGCATGGCGACCGGCGACGCCGCGGACCGGCTCGGCGACGCGACGCTGACGACGTGGCTCGGCCGCATCGAGGCGATCCGGCGTCCCGGCGATGTCTTGGCGGTGGTTCGCGAGCTGCATGGCCATGGCATCAACGTGTGGTTCGCGTACACCGGGGAGCCCGACACCACCGATCGGACGCGATATCGCGGTCAGATCCAGGAAGGCATTTCGGGCGCGAGCTCGCGACTCTACGCCGATGCAAAGCCGGGGGCCGACGAGCGCCGCGACGCGTATCGCCGCCACATCCAGCGGATGCTCGAGCTGTCGGGGGTAGCGCCGGCGCGTGCCCGGGACGAGGCGCGCACCGTGTTCGAGCTCGAAGCCACGCTCGCGGCAGCCGTGCCGCCCGGCCTCAGCTACGATCTGATCGCCAGCGAGCACCCGACCACCCCGGCCGCGCTACGCGCGCTGGCGCCCCACCTCGACTGGTCCGCGTATCTGGCGATGGTGGGGCATCCAGCCGAGCGCTCGCTGAACGTCACCGCGCCTGCGCTGCTCCAGGCCGTGGATGGGCTGGTGGCGACGCGTCCGCTCGGCGACCTGCGCGCGTACCTGCGCTGGCAGCTGCTGCAGTCGCTCGCGCGCGCATTGCCGGCGCGATTTGCCGACGAGCGCGACCAGTTCTCGGCGACGCTCGGCGTGCAGCTGCCGCCCCGGGCCGAGCGCTGTCAGCTCGAGACGGTCAAGGCGCTGGGCGTCGAGCTGTCGCGCCAGTTCTCGCGCCGCTTCATCGGCGCCGAGGCGCGCGAACAGGCCCACGCGGTGGCGCAGCGCGTGCGGAGCGAAATGGTCGCGTCGGCCAAGACGATCGGCTGGCTGTCGCCAGCGGCGCGAGCGTTCTCCTCGGACAAGCTCGCGATGCTCGCGCTGAAGATCGGCTACCCGGAGACCTGGCCGGACACCGGCTCGTTTGTGTTGCGCCGCGATGCCTACCTCGACAACGTGCTGGCGGCGCGCGCGTACGAGCAGCAGCGCAGCTGGAAGCGGGCGCAGGCGGAGCGCCGGCGCGATTCGTGGGAGAACGAGGTGCGGCCCAACGCCGCCTGGGGCATGGCCGCCGCGCGCCTCACGATCCCCAATGGCTTCCCCGACGCGTTCTCGAACTCGATCGTGATCACGGCCGCGCGGCTGCGCGCTCCGCTGTTCGACGCCGCGGCGCCGCCGGAGGTAGGCTACGGTGGCTTCGGCGCCATCATGGGGCACGAGCTGGTGCACGTCCTCGAGACCCACATGGTCACGGCGCAGGGCGAGCTGCGCGAGTCGTGGGGCGCCGAGGACATCAAGGCGCTCGATGGACGCCATGCCTGCATGATCGATCAGGGGAACCAGTTCGTGGCGATCGACGCGACCCACCTCGATGGCGGGGCCACGATCGACGAGAACCTCGCCGACCTCGGCGGCGTGGCCCACGCGTACGCCGCGATGGCGCACGACCTCGGCGCGCGGGTCGCCACGCGTGGCGCCGACGGGTTGACGCCGGCCATGCGGTTCTTCGTTGCCTACGCGCAGAACTACTGCACGGCGCAGCGCCCGGCCTATGTACGCGAGTCGCTTCGCAGCGACGGGCACGCGCCCCCGCGGTTCCGGGTCAATGCGCCGCTGTCGAACCTGCCGGCGTTCGCGGAGGCGTTCTCGTGCCGCGGCGACGCCGCCATGGTGCGTCCGGCGAAATCGCGTTGCGTGGTCTGGTGAGCGCGGCGGTGCGCCTCGACCCAGGCGCGTGGCGCGCGCGCTGGGTATTTATATAGAGGCGATCGCTGACTCCGGGGACTCGCGGTGATGGTGAATCGAGAGGCGAAGTGCAATCGATCGATCTCGTTCGGTGATGTCGAGTCGATCGAGGATGGCAAGTCGATACTGTCGAGTTCACGACTGCCGTCCATGTCAAGACCCAGGTCAACGGGGCACGCGTGCGTCTGCGGGCGGCCTGACAATCCTTTGCTCGCCACCGCTTCAGGGTCGACCAGCGTGCGTCGGACGCGCACCGGAGGATCGCGGTTCGCGAGCTCGCGCGCTTGTCGCGATCGCCCGTCTCAGTTCAGCTGCGGGTCGTCTTCGAGCGTTCGAGCTGCCGATCCGGAGGCCGCGACTACGGAGCCGGCGGGCGGCACGATCACGTGGATGACGCTGCGGGCGCGGCCTTCGACGACCTCGTGCTCGCTCCACAGCGCGATCGCGAGCCGGCGCGCAGCGGTGACCGACCACGCCGGGTGACCCGAGGACATCACCCAGTCGAGCCGGCCGTCGGGCATCGCGTAGCAGCTGAGCGCGACGCCGCGCGACGTCTCGCGCCGGGCGTGGACCGGGTCCGCCAGGACCCGGTTGCAGACGTCGTCGAGCTCGCGCAGGTGAGGCGGCAGAAACAGCTCGCGGCGCTCGGCGCGACGGGCGAGCAAGGCGGTCGCGGCCGCGAGCGCCATCGCGATCCCGATCGTGACCGGCTGGGGCCGCCAGATCGCGCAGGCCACGACGCTGGCCAGCGCGAGCCACTGGGCCTCGCTGATGCCGCGCAGGTAGGGCCTGTAGGCATCGCCGCGCACGAGCTCGAGGCAAAACCGGGCGGCCCCGTAGCCGACTATATAGACGATGGCGGCGGTCCCCGGCCTGGCGTCGGCGCGTACCCCGGCGACCACCAGGATCGCGCTCGCGGCGCTCTCGAACAGCTGGACCGGCCACAGCGCGCGGCCTTCCCAGCGCCGCCAGAACCCGGCGCGGACATGGGACGGACCATAGGTGACGCCCCGGCCGAGCGTGCCATGGCAGCACGCGACCGTGAAGCAACCGATCCGGCCGAACACAAGGAAGGTCCCGATGCCAAGGGTCGCGAGATCCACCAGGCGTGCGACACGAACGCCGGCGACCACGGAGATCACCGCGATCGCGACCACCCCGGTGATCGCGGCCTCATAGAACACGATGCGCTCGCGGCGCACGATCGCGCTCGCGACCGTGACGGCGATGAGGAAGGCGATCGGCGGCACCAGGAGGCCGATCAGGCGCTCCGCCAGCGTGAGGCCCCACGCCACGGACAACACGGCGCCCACCAGGCTCGCGATCACGTAGCCCGCGAACCCGAGGGCCGTGTAGGTGCTGATCTTTCGTGCAGTCAGCGTCGCCGGGACGCATCGCGTGAAGCCGCGCTCGGCCGATCGCGCGGTCGCCGGATCGGTCGCCTGCGCGGCGCCGGGCGCGGCGTGGGGTGCAGCGCCTGGAGGCAGGTCGCGCGACTGGCTCTCGGAAGAGCCCTCAGAGGAGGATGACGGTCTCATCGTGAACCCTGGGCGGCCCGGCCCCCGCTGCGATGATACCTGGGCTGAGGGACGGAAGGGGATCGGCGCGAGCGGACCTGGCGGATTGCCAGCTCCCGGGCCGCTTGCCCAGTAACCCCGCGAAGGAATTGGCACTCGGCGTTGTCAGGCGCGGGATGCGCCGGTAGCATCAACCACGCTCCGATGGCCGACTTGCCTGCGCTCCTCGCCGCCCTCGAGCATGACCCCGACGACGCACAGGCGTTCGCGGGGCTCGTCGAGGCGGCCCGCCAGACTCCGCCCGATGTCCGGACGACCCGGTTCGCGTCGGCCCGCAAGCTGCTCGGCGGTCGCGGCCGGCCCGATACCGTGGTGCAGCTGATCGACGTCGAGCTGGCGTCGAGCCCCGATCTCGAGCGCAAGGTCGATCTGCTGCTCGAGAAGGGCATGGTGCTCGACGGCGAGCTGCTCGACGTGCCCGCCGCACGCACGGCGTTCGAGGAGGTCCGCGCGCTCCGGCCCGACGACACGATGGCGGCCGAGGCGATCGACGAGCTCGACGTCTCGGCGTCGAACTGGAGGAAGTTCGCCGACAAGTACGTCAAGGAGGCGAGCGCCTCCACCGATCGTAGCCTGGCGACCGGCCTGTATGTTTCGGCGGCCGAGGCCTACGTGCGGTTCGAGCCCGATGCCCAGGAAGCCGAGGGCTACCTGCGCAAGGCGCTCGAGATCGATCCGCGCAACGCCAAGGCGGCGTTCCACCTGCTGCGGCTGCTCCGGCGCGCCGAGCGCTGGACCGAGCTCGCCAAGCTGTTCGATGAACGCGCCGAGCTCGGGACGACGACCGAGGAGAAGGTCGCGGCGCTGCTCGGTCTGGCCGACCTGGCGCGCGGCCGGCTCGATGATGCGGCGCGTGCCGATGCCGCGATCAAGCGCGTTCTCCAGCTCGATCCCGCGCAGCCTCAGGCGCTGCGCACCGTCGCGGATGCCTACGTGGAGGCGCAGAACTGGCCGGCGCTGATCGCGATGTACCAGGCCGCGCTCAAGGCCAAGCGCGACGAGGATCTCGGCATGCTGCTGCAGATCGCCATGGTGCTGTGGAAGCACGTCGGCGATCTCGACCGCGCCGAGGAGTACTTCCGCCGCGTCCGCAAGCTCGACGCGGCGCACCCGGCCGCGATCGATTTCTATCGCGTCTATTACCCGGCCAAGGGCGAGATGCCCAAGCTGCTCGCGCTGCTCCGCCAGGTCGAGAAGTCGCCGCGCGCGCGCGGCGAGCGCCCCGACTCGCGGCCGATCACGGTCGAGATCGCCGAGCTCGCCGAGCAGCAGAACAACCCCGAGAAGGCGATCGAGGCCTGGAAGCAGCATCTGCGCGGCGAACCCGGGTCGACCGAGGCCCGGACGGCGCTGGCGCGGCTGTATCGCCGGACCGAGAAGTGGAACGCGCTGCTCGATCTGATGAAGGACGAGATCGAGCGCGTCCCGGAGACCGACGTCGCCGGCCGGGTCGCCAAGCTGCACGACGTCGTCGAGATCTACCGCGACAAGCTGCGGCTCGACGTGATGGTGATCAACACCTACAACGCGATCCTCAAGATCGATCCGGACAACAAGCGTGCGAGCGACGAGCTGGCGGGCAAGTACCGCGCGCTCGGACGGTGGAACGATCTGATCGCGATCCTGACCCGCAAGAGCGAGGCGGCGGAGCTCGGGACCAGCGAGCGAGTGGCGCTGCTCCGCGAGATCGCCGATCTGTGGGCGGAACGGTTCGGCAACTTTGCCAACGCGATCAAGCCCCTCGAGCGGATCGTGGAGCTTTCGCCCGGTGACCTCGACGCGGTCGCGCGACTCAAGGAGATCTATACCAAGCGCCGCCAGTGGCGGGCGCTGATCGACGTGCTCGGCCGCGAGGCCAGCGTGCTCGCCGGCGCGGACCGCCGCGCAAAACAGCGCGAGATGGCGAAGCTGGCGGCCGAGCGGCTCGGCGACAACCGGCTCGCGATCGAGATCTACAACGCGGTGCTGGCCCACAGCGGCGAGGGCGGGGATATCAGCGACACGCTGGTCGCCCTGGCGGCGCTGTACGAGCGCGAGAAGCGCTACCTCGCGCTCGCCGAGATCTTGCATCGCCAGCGGGCGCTGGCGACGGCCACCGCGCCGGCCAAGGAGACCATCGCGCTGCTCGAGAAGCTCGGCCAGATCTACGCCGATCGGCTGAGCGCGCCGCAGCAGGCCGCGGCGGCCTGGCAAGGCGTGCTCGAGATCGAACCCGGCCACGCCAAGGCGCTGCGCACGCTGCGCGAGCTGTACGCCAACGCGGGTGACTTCGCCGGCCTCGAGCGGCTGTACGCCCGGCTCGGCCAGCAAGAGGAGCTGGTCGACGCGCTGCTCGGGATCGCCGATCGACTCGAGGCCCGCGCGGCGCGGCTGCCGCTGGTCGAGCGCGCGGCCCAGCTCGCCCAGCAGCGCGCCGATGCCGTGCCGCCGGAGAACCCCGCCGCGGCGACCGCGCTCGAGCGCGCGCGCCAGGTCTGGGAGCGCGTGCTCGCGATCGAACCGCAGCACACCGCCGCGGCGACCGCGCTCGCGCCGATCTACGCCAAGCAGGAGAAGTGGTCGCGGCTCATCACCGTGCTCGAGATCGAGCTGTCCGCCGCGCCGGATCTCGCCGCGCGGCTCGCGAAGATCGCCGAGATCCAGAAGCTGTGCGAGCAGAAGCTCGCGTCGCGCACGCTCGCGTTCACCTGGACGCTGCGCGCGTTCGATCTCGACCCGGCGAGCGACGCGCTGTACGCCGACGTGCTCCGGCTCGCCGGCGAGCCCGATCAGTGGCGCGAGGTCGCGTCGGTGTTCGACAAGCAGCTCGGCCCCGACAGCGCGCTGCCCGCGTCGATCCAGCTGAAGCTGGTCCGCGAGCTCGCCAGGATCGCCAGTCGGCGGCTCGCCGATCCGGAGCGCGCGCGCGGCTATCACCGCCACGTGCTCGCGCTCGCCCCCGACGATCGCGAGGCCGAGCAACACCTCGAGGAGCTCGCGATCCAGCTCCACGACTGGCCGGAGCTGCTGGCGTCGTTTCGCCGGCGCGCCACGCGCGAGAAGGACGCCACCGAGCGCGCGTCGCTGCTGATCGAGATCGCCTCGCTGCAGGAAGAGAAGCTGGTCGATCTCGACGGCGCCGCGGCGACCTATCACGAGGCGCTCGCCGCGCTGCCGGGGCAGCTGCGCGCGCTGCGTGCGCTGGCGCGGATCGAGGAGGCCCGCGGCGACTGGGAGTCGCTGGTGAGCGTGCTCGCGCAGGAGCTCGCGCAGACGCCGGAGACCCCGGCGCCGCAACCCGGACAGACCGGCCCGCTGTCGCAGTTCATGGGTGCCGGGGGTGCCGGGGGTGCCGGGGGCACCGGTGGCGGGGTGCAGCCCGGGCAGGCGCGGTTCGAGCTGCTGATGCGGCTCGGCAACCTCGAGGAATACAGCCTCGAGCGGCCGGCCCAGGCGCTGGGTTACTTCCGCGACGCGCTCGGCATCTCCGCTGGCGGCGTGCGGCCGCAGGCGATCGCCGCGATCGTGCGGTTGATCCTGACGCCGGTCGCCGAGCGCAGAGATCCCGGCGATGACGCGGGATCGGCGATCGCCGCCGAGGACCGGATCGCCGCGGCGCGGCTCGTGTTGCCGCACCTCGACGCCGCCCGGGCGTTCGGGCAGCAGGCCGCGATCCTCGAGGTGATCCGCATGGGCGAGGCGACGGCCGCGGCGGAGCAGCTCGCGATCGATCGTCAACTCATGCGGCTGTACCACGGCGATCTCGGCGATCCCGCCGCCGCCTGGACGGCCGGACTGCGCGTGATCGGCGCCGCGCCCGGCGACGACGCGGTCCGCGCGAGGCTCGCGATGCTGGCCGAGGAGCTCGGCCGCGACGGCGAATGGGCGCGCGTGCTCGGCGACGCGCTGCAGGAGCTGCGCGAGGATCCCTCGGCGCGTGCCCAGGTCCGCGCAGTGGCCACCGAGCTCGCGCAGCTCGCCGGCAACCAGCTGGGCGACCGCCCCACGGCGGAGCGCGCGTGGCTGACCGTGCTCGAGGTCGATCCGGACGCCGGCGATGCGTTCGAGGCCCTGGCCCAGGACTATCGCAGCGCCGAGCGGTGGTCCGATCTGCGCGTGCTGCTCGAGCGCCGCGCCGAGGTCTCACTCGACGACCGCGTCCGGCTCCAGGTGCTGCTCGATCTGGCAGCACTCGAGGAGGACATCCTCCTGCAGTCCGATCAGGCGATCGCGGCGCACCGCCGCATCCTCGACCTCGACCCGAGTTACCTGACGTCGTATCGCGCGCTCGATCGACTCTATGCCGCCGCCGGCCGGTGGCCGGAGCTCGAAGAGCTGCTCGCGCGCCAGGTCGATATCGCGACGACGCCGCGCGAGCACGTCGATCTCGCCTATCGCCGCGCCGAGCTGTTCGCGCACCGGCTGGACGAGCCGATGCGGGCGGTCGACCTGCTCGAGGAAGTCATCGCGCGCCAGCGCAGCCACGCGGATGCTCGCGAGCTGCTCGAGGAGCTGCTCGGCCAGGCGATGCAGCCCGAGACCGCCGGTGACCACGGTGACCCCGGGCCCGCGCACAACCGGACGATGCGGATCGCGCGGTTGCTCGAGCCGCTCTACGAGCAGGACAAGCTGTGGAAGGATCTCGTCGGCGTGCTCCGCGCGCAGCGCACGCTGGTCGCCGGCACCGAGGCGGTCGAGCTGCTGTCGCGGATCGCCGCGATCGAGGAGGCCGAGCTGGCGGCGCCGCGCAACGCGTTCGACGCCTGGGTCGAGGTGCTGGCGCTCGATCCGACCCACGAGCGCGCCCGCGTCGAGCTCGCGCGGCTCGCCCGCCAGCTGGGCCGCTGGCCCGAGGCCACCGCGGCGTTCGAGGCCGCGACCGAGGACGCACCGGCGGGCGACGTCGCGACCCGCGGCGCCCTGCTCGGCGAGCTCGCGGCGTACTACGACACCGAGCTGGGAGATCCGGTCAAGGCGATCGCCGCCTACCGCCGCTTGATGGAGGCCGATCCATCGAACCCCGCGACGATGCGGCGGGCCGGGTCGGCGCTCGCGCGGCTCTACGAGCAGGCCCGGAGCTGGCCGGAGCTGCGCGCCGTGGTGCGCCGGCAGGCGGAGTGGGCCGAGGACGGGCTCGAGCGCCGGGCCCTCCTGGCGCGGGTCGCCGATCTCGAGGAGATCCAGCTCGCCGATCGGCCCGCCGCGATCGCGACCTGGCGCGACGTGCTCGCCGATCTGCCGACCGACGCGGGCGCGCTCGCCGCCCTCGAGCGGCTCTACCAGGCCGCGGAGGCCTGGCGCGAGCTGGTCGACATCCTGCGCCGCATGCTGGACCATACGGGGGGCCGGAGCGCCGTGCAGCTGCTGTCGCGGATCGCCGAGATCCACGAGGTGATGCTCGAGGAGCCCGACGAGGCGATCGCCGCGCACCTCGAGATCCTCGACCGCGATCCGGGCGACCGGCGAGCGCTCGACGAGCTCGGCCGGCTGTACCGCGACCAGGCCCGTCACGCCGATCTGCTCGACGTGCTCGAGCGCCAGGCCCAGCTCGACGCGCTCCCCGATCGCCACGTCGAGATCGCGCGGCTGCTGGCGGGGCCGCTCGGCCGGCCGCTCGATGCGCTCGAGCGTTGGTCGCGCGTGCTCGCCGGCGAGCCCGAGCACGCGATCGCGATCGCGGCGGTCGAAGCCGCGCTCGGCGATCCGGATCTGCGGGTCGCCGCGACCGCCATCCTGCGGCCGGTCTACGACGCGACCGCCCAGCACGATCGGCTCGCCCAGCTCCAGCTCCGCGCCGCCGACTGGGCCGATGATCCGGCCTCGAAGCTGCGCGCCCTGGGCGAGGTGGTCCGGCTGCGCGAGCACCGGCTCGGCGATTTGCCGGGCGCGTTCGACGCCCAGCTGCTCGCGCTGTCACACGCGGCCGCCGAGCCCGAGCTGGCCCAGGTCATCGCCGAGACCGAGCGACTCGCCGGCGAGCTCGGTCGCGAAGCGGACCTGATCGATGCCTATCGCACGGTGGCGCCCAACGTGCTGGACGCCGAGATCCAGCGCCGGCTGTACCTCGACGTCGCCGATCTGTCGCGCGCCGTGCGCAAGGACCTGCCGCTCGCCGGCGAGTACTACCAGAAGGTGCTCGACAGCCAGCCCGACGACCGCCGCGCGCTGGTCGCGCTCGAGAGCATCTATCGCGACATCAACGACGACGAGCGGCTGACCGAGATCCTGCTGCGCCAGGCCGACAGCGTCAACGCCGACGTCGACGAGCGGGTCGGTGCGCTGGTCGAGGCCGCCGGGCTCTACGTGACGCTCGATCGCCCCGACGACGCGATCGCGACGTGGGAGCAGGTGCTCGAGGTCGCGCCAGAGCGCCGCGACGCCGTGGCCGCACTCGAGTCGCTGTACCGCGAGCAGGGCAGGTGGCCCGACGTGGTCGAGCTCTACGAGCGCCGCCTCGGGTTCGCGACCTCGGTCGAGGAGGCCGTCGCGTTGCGCGTCCAGCTCGGCGAGATCCACGAGAGCCATCTCCACGACGTCGAGACCGCGATCGACAACTACGCGGCGGCGCTCGGCGGTGATTCCCGCCACGCGGTCGCGCTCGCCGCGATCGAGCGCTACCTGCACGACCCCGACGCCCGCATGGTCGCGGCCGAGGTCCTCGAACCGGTGTACGTCGCGCAGCAGCGCTGGGTCGATCTGATCCGGGTCTACGAGGCCAAGCTCGAGGGCGCTGGCGATCCGCGCGAGCGGCTGCGGCTGACCCGGTTTGTCGCGCGGCTGTTCGAGGAGCAACTCGAGGACTTCGAGAAGGCGAGCCGGTGGTACGCGCGGCTGTTCCGCGAGCTGCCCAGCGATCCCGGGATCCGCGATCAGCTGCAGCGGCTGGCGTCGATGGTCGACAACTGGGCGTTCGTCGCCGAGACCTATCAGGAGTACCTCGATAACGAGGAAGGCGATTCGTCCGATCTGCGCGACGTCGCGATCGCCGCAGCGACGATCTACGACCGCCGGCTCGGCGAGGTCGACAAGGCGTTCCACGCGTACCGCCGGGCGCTCGCGATCGCCGACGACGGGGTGCCCGATCCGCGCGAGCTGGTGCGCCGGCTCGAGGATCTGCTTGGCCGGGCCAAGAAATGGGTCGAGCTGGTCGCGATCTACGACGACGTGGTCGCGGGCGGCGACGACGGCCTGCGGCGCGAAGCGCTGATCAAGCGCGCTCGTCTGGTCGAGGACGGCCTCGGCGATCCATCGCGCGCGATCGAGGGCTGGCGCGAGGTCGTGCTGGCGACCGAGGACGGCGCCACCCCGGCGGCCGAGCATGCGTACCGCGAGGCGGTGGGGGAGCTCGAGCGGCTGTACCGCACGCGCGGCGAGTGGCACGACCTGGTCGCGCTGTTCGAGGCCCGGCTCGCGCGCTCCGACGAGCCGGGCGAGATCGCCGAGCTGCGGCTCAAGCTCGCCGAGGTGTTCGAGGCCCAGCTCGCCGATCTGCCGGCGGCGCTCGATCAGTACGAGCACGTGATCGCCGGCGGCCGGCGCTGGGAGTCCGCGGTCGCGTCGCTCGAGCGGCTGGTCGTCCACGAGGACCATCGCGAGCGGATCACCGAGCTGCTCGAGCCGGTCTATCGCACCCAGGATTGGTGGCAGAAGCTCGTCGTCATCCTCGACGCCAAGCTCGACTACGTCCGCGATCCCGGCGATCAGATCGCCACGCTCCACGAGATCGCGCTGATCCACGAGCAGCGCGGCGGCAACCTCGATCTCGCGCTGCAGGCGCTCGCGCGCGGCTGGCGGATCGATGTCGCGGACAGCGACAGCCTCGCCAAGCTGATGGTGCTCGCCGGCAAGCTCGGGGCGTGGGACGAGATCGTGGCGACGCTCGAGGACGGCGCCACGGTCGCGTCCGACAGCGAGCTCGGCGCGGACCTGTGGGCGCGCGCCGCCGAGATCCACGAGGTCCGCCGGCGCGACGTCGCGCGCGCGATCGTCGCGTGGCGCAAGGTCGAGCACGCGCGGCCCGACGATCTGCTGGCGCTCACCGCGCTCGATCGGCTGCTCGCGGTCGATGGCCGGGTCGCAGATCTCGTCATCGTGGTGGCGCGTCGCGCCGAGCTGACCGACGACCCGGGTGTCCGGCTGATGCTGCTGCACCGCGTGGCGGCGCTCTACGAGGAGGTGCTCGACGATCGGCCGGCGGCGATCATCGCCTACAAGAACGTGCTGTCGGTCGACGACACCGACCTCGCGGCGCTGGACGCGCTCGAGCGGCTGTACCGGATCAGCGACGCCGACGACGCGCCGCGCGAGCTGGCGCAGACCCTCGAGCGCAAGATCGAGCTGACCACGGATCTGGTCGAGCGCCAGGCGCTGCGGCGAGCGGCCGCCCAGGTCTACGAGCAAGCGCTCCACGACATCTACCAGGCGATCGCGCAGCTCACGGCGGTGCTCGACGACGACGCCGGGGATGCCGTCGCGCTCGCCGAGCTCGACCGGATCTACGCCGGCCAGAAGATGTGGCCCGATCTGCTCGACGTCGTCGATCGGCGCGCGCTGCTGGCGATCAGCACCAAGGATCGCGCCGAGCTCGCGTACCGTGCGGCCCACCTGGTCGAGATCGAGCTGCGCGACGCTTCCGCGGCGATCCCGCGCTACGGTGCGGTGCTGCAGCTCGCGCCGGCGCACGCGGGCGCGCGCGCGGCGCTCGAGGGGCTTTTGCCCCACGACGATCATGCCGAGGCGGTCGCGCTGATCCTGGAGCGCGTGTACCGGGCGGATGCCGATCCCGCCGGGCTCGTCCGGGTCTACGAGCGCCGGATCGAGATCGGTGGTGGCGACCACCGCGCAGCCTGGACTGCGCTCGCCGATGTGCACGAGACGCTGGCGGGCGATCCGGCCAGCGCGTTCGCCGTCTGGTCGCGCGCGATCCAGGCCGATCCCGACGAGGACGATCTGCTCAAGCCGCTGCTCCGGCTCGCCGAGGCCTGCGGCCTGTGGCGCGAGCTTGCGACCCGGCTCGACGAGCTGCTCGGTACGTCGCTGCCGCCCGAGGTCGAGCAGATCTACGCGATGCAGCTCGGCCAGGTCGCCGAGGATCACCTGCACGATCTAGCGCGCGCGGTGCTCGCCTACGAGCGGGCGTCGAATGGTCACGACCCCGGGCCGGCGCTGGCGGCGCTCGAGCGCACGCTGGCGCGGTCGAATCGGTGGCGCGACCTCGCGGTGGTGCTGCGCCGCCAGGCCGAGGCCTCCGAGGACGACGCCCGGACCGCGGAGTACTGGTACCGGCTCGGCGACCTCGAGGAGACCACGCTGGACGATGCCCACGCCGCGGTGGCCGCGTATCGCGAGGTCCTGCCGCTCGCGCCGCTCCACCCCAGCACCCGCGCCGCGCTCGAGCGCATGCTCGACTCGGCGCCCGCCGAGAAGGCCGCCATCGTGGAGATCCTCGAGCCGGTGTTCGAGCACGAGGGCGACGCCACCCGGCTCGCGCGGGTGCTCGAGGCCCGGCTCGACGTCACCGATGACGAGATCGACCGCGCGTCGATCCTGGCGAGGCTCGTCGAGATCGCCGAGCACCAGCTCGGTGACAAGCGGCGCGCGCTGGATGCCGCGCTGCGCTGGCTCGCCATCGATCCGGGGTCGAACCAGGCGCTGGCCGAGACCGATCGGCTCGCCGCGCTGCTCGGCCAGTGGCCCGAGGTGGCGATCCGGATGGCGGCGATCGTCGACGCGCCGGGCGCGCGGACTCGCGATCCCGAGACCCAGGTGGCGCTGCTCGCGTTCCTCGGCCGGATCCAGCACCGCCACCTCAATCAGCTCGACCAGGCTACCGCGTCGTATCGCGCGGCCCTCGCACTCGAGCCCGACGCCGCGGCGCCGCTGGACGAGCTGATCGCGATCCTGCGGCAGCGCGGCGATCACCATGGCCTCGCCGAGGCGCTGCGCGAGCGCGGCCGAAACCTCGCCGAGCTGCCCGAGAAACGCGCCGCGTTCGCCGAGGTCGCGGCGATCTTCGAGCGCGCTGGCGAGCGCGCCGAGGCGGTCGCCGCGTGGCGCGAGTTGCTCGATGCCGACGAGACCGATCGCGGCGCGCTGCACGAGCTGGTCCGGCTGTACCGCGGCACCGCGAGCCGGGTCGAGCTGATCGAGACCCTCGGCCACGCGGCGCGGCTCGCCCCATCGCCCGACGACGAGAAGGCGCTGCGCGTCGAGATCGCCGAGCTCGAGTCCGATGGGCCGCGCGCGATCAGCGCCTGGCAGCAGGTCCTCGATCTCGATCCCGATCACGTCGCGGCGCTGCAGGCGCTCCAGGCGGCGTACGCCAAGGCCGGCGACTGGATGGCGATCTCCGATATCCAGACCCGGCGGCTGTCGCTCGCCCAGTCGAAGTGGGACCAGGTGGCGATCCACGCCGAGATGGCGAAGCTCGCGGAGGACAAGCGCGACTCGATCGACGACGCGATCGCGTCCTGGTACGCGGCGCTCGACGTCGACGGGTCGTACCTGACCGGCTATGCGCAGCTCGAGCGCCTGCTCGCGCGCGGCGAGCGCTGGCACGATCTGGTCGAGTTGCTCGATCGGCTGGCCGATCTCCACGCCACGCTGGGCGACGCCAAGGCCGAGATCGCGGTGCTCGCCCGCGCGGCCGACATCTGGGAAGCCAGGCTCGACAACCCCGACGCGGCCGGCGAGATTCTCGAGAAGATCTTGGTGCGCGAGCCCGGCTCGGTCGCCGCGCTGACCCGGCTGTCGAAGATCTACGAGCGCGCCGGCGACTGGACCAAGTGCAAGGCTGCCCTCGAGCAAGCGCTCCAGCTGGCGCCGACCGGCCGCGACGCCGCCGATCTGTTCTTCCGGCTCGCCGAGGTCGCGCGGGTGAGCGACGCGGACGCCGATACCGCGGTGCAAGATCTCCAGCAGGCGCTCAAGCACGACCCGAGCCACGCGGCCGCGATCGACGCGCTCGAGAAGCTCGCCCGCGAGCGCCGCGACGCTCCGCTGCTCGCCGACATGCTGCAGCGCCGGGCCGCGACGCTCCAGGTACCGGCCGAGCGGGTCGCGGTCCTGGTGGAGCTCGCCGAGCTCGAGCGCAAGGCCAGCCGACCCGACGCCGCGCTCGCCGCGCTCGCTCGGGCCGCCGCCGACGCGCCCAACGATCCGCGCGTCCTGACGCCGCTCGCCGATCTGTACTTCGCGACCGGGCGGCTCGACGAGGCCGCGCCGATCTACGACCGACTCGCGGAGGATGCCAAGGCCGGCCGGCGCATGAAGGAGGTCGCGCGGTTCCGCCAGCGCCAGGGCGGCATCCTCGAGGCGCGCGGCGATCGCGCCGGGGCGCTCATCGCCTACGAGGAGGCGCTGCGCGTGAATCCGACCGACGTCACGACGATGACCGGGCTCGGTCGGCTGTACTTTGCCGCCGAGGACTGGGAGAAGGCACGCAAGATCTACCAATCGCTCGTGCTCCAGAGCGTCGACGTCGACACCGGGGTCACCAAGGCCGAAGTCTACTGGGCGCTCGGTAAGATCCACCTCAAGCTCGGCCAGCCGCCCAAGGCGCGCAGCATGTTCCAGCGCGGCCTCGAGATCGAGCCGCACAATCCCAAGCTCAAGGAAGCGCTGTCTTCTCTGCAGTGACGCTCTTGTGGAACGGCCAGTGCTGCTCGCGGTGCAGCCGGCGCAGCAGATACAGCACAACGACGCCGTTGGTCACGGTCACCGCCACCTTGACCCAGCTTGGGTGCTCGACGAGCTCGTAGATCTCGAGCGGGATGAACGAGATCGTCACGAGCACCGTCATCACCTCGGCCCACATCTTCCGGAACAGCAGGCCGAGGCCCTCGATGATGAACACGCTTGCGTAGAGCAAGCTGCCGGCGCCGATCTCCTTGAGCTGGTGGGCGTCGAGCGCGCCAAGCCTCGCGATCACCCGATCGATGTAGTGGCCGTGCGGGTCGACCGCGAGCGCGTCGATCCATTCGCCGAGCCAGCTGCTGGCGTGACCGTGGCGCAGCGACAGCGCGCCCACGCCGACCGCGATCAGCCCGGCGGCCTTCACGAGCTTGAACAGCGCGATCACCCGGAGGATGGGGTCGCGGCGATGGCGCGGCATGCGTTCCGAGTGTGACGCGCGCACCGATCAAGTCCAGACCGAGAATCTCGGGGCGCCCCCGCGGCGCGACCGATGCCGCTCGGCGTGCTCCGGTGACACACATTTTGCGGGAAGAACCGCGCCCGCAGACGTCTTAGAAGAAAACAACGCGGGGTGGGGCATGCTGTTCGGGGTCGATTGCGCGGATGTCGAGAGTGGCAAGAAGACGAGCTGGGCGGCTGCGAAGGCACAGGGGCCGATCAGCTTTGCGATCATCCGGGCAAACTACGGCAGCACCCCGGACGTCAGCTTCCAGACCAGCTGGCCAGCGATCAAGGCGGTCGGGTTGACGCGCGGCGCGTACCTGTTCCTGCGGTTCCCCCGCAAGCGCGGCGCGGCGGTGCCGGATCCCGACGTCCAGGCAGCGGCGTTCTGCAAGCTCGTCGGACCGCTCAGCTCGGCGGATCTGCCCCCGACGATCGATCTCGAGTTTCCGGGCAACGGCATCTCCGATACCGGGATGACGGCGCGCCAGGCGCTCGACTGGCTCCGGGCGGCCTGGAAGATCGTCGTCGCGACGTACAAGGTTCCGCCGATCCTCTACACCAGCGCGCGCGTGTGGCACGAAGATCTGGGCGACATCGCGGCCGCCGACCTGGTGGAGTCACCGCTGTGGCTTGCGCGGTACTTCTACGCCTCGCGTACCACGGCGGTGCGCGACTCCGGTGCGCTCGGCAGTGGACACATGGATCCGCCGACCCCACCGCCGTGGGGCGACGCGACGAACTGGTGGATCCATCAGTACCAAGGCGACGCACTCGGCATGCCGGGGTTTGGCGCGACGGTCGACATGGACCGGTTCAACACGATGTTCAAGGGCGCGACCGGTGACCGCGTCAAGTGGGTGCAGCGCAAGCTGGGCGCACCCGAGACCGGCGTGTTCGACGCGGCGCTGAACGTGAAGGTCGTCGCGTTTCAGCGCGGCCACGGGCTCGCGACCGATGGCATCATCGGGCCGCAGACGTTTGCCCAGCTTTGCTGGGCGAAGCCCGCGGTGCAGCCGCTGACGATCCCGCGCGCGGCTCGCACCGCCGCGCCGGAGATCCCTGACCGGCCCTGAGGTGGCGCAGACCCGAGAGGGTGAGGGGGACGGTGTCTCTTTTGTCACGCACCCAATAATTACGCTATGTTAGAGTCCTGCGCCGAGAAGTTTGGCAGATTATTGGCTGAACGTACGTCATTTATGGGCAGGTCCAACAGCTTCACGGCATCGCGCGCGATTTCCGGTGCGAGATGAGCGTAGCGCATCGTCATCAGGATCGTGGCGTGCCCCATCAAGTCCTGCACGGTCTTGAGGCGAGCGCCACGCATGACGAGGTGCGACGCGAACGTGTGGCGAGTCGTGTGCCACCCGAATGACTCCAGCCCCGCGCCCTTGATCGCCCGGAGCAGCGGCGCATAGGTCTGGTTCCGTCGGAACATCTGACCGTCTGCCGTGCAGAACACGAAGGGCCCACGTAGATGCCGGTGCGCTTTGAGAGCGGCCAGCGCTCGATCGCCAAGCCCGATCTCCCGGGTCTTGCCGTTCTTGGTGAGACCCACCGCCCATGCGCCAGCCTTGTTCTTGTAAGCCGAGCGCCTCACCACGATGCGCCCTGCGGCAAGATCGACATCCTCCCAGCGTAGCGCCATCAATTCTCCTTGACGCAGGCCGGTTTTCAAGGCCACGAGGATCATCGCCCGCCACTCCCCATCCGCTGCATCGATCAACCGCTCAGCCTCGCCGAAGTCGAGGAATCGCCGATCGGCTTGCGTCGTCTTGAGCCATTCAAACTCTGGCACGCTGTCGATCACGCCGCGCTTGCGCGCCGCGTGGAGCAACGCATACAGGCTCGACAGGCAGTAGTTGACCCATTTGGCCGAGCACTTTTTCGGCTCTACGCCTTCCACTCGCCTGCGCCGCGAGAGCGGCGTAGTGGCAAGCGTCACCTTCAAGTCCTCGACGACAGCATACGTCACCGCATCGAGCCGAAGCTGTCCAACCTGCGGGAGGATGTGGCACCGAAACTGAGTCTCCAGTGTCCGCATCGACGAATCACGGATCTCGATGGCCTTGCTCTCCAGAAACTTCGTCGCGAATGTTGCGACGGTGGGCACCTCTGCTTTCTGCGGCGTGATGGTCTCGGGGTGCAACACACGATGAATGTGTGAGCGCTCCGCTTCCTCTGCCGCGATCCGGGTATTCTCGTTCTTCGGCGTACCGCTAATCCGTTCCTTCGCACCGCTGGGAAGGTGAACGGTCTTGCGGTAACGCCAGCGTCCATCAGGTTCTTTCCTTACCGACATGGCAGGTCTGCTTTCCTGAATGACGCCCCCTTGCATTGGCATACTACACCACAAGACACCGGCATATTCCAGTGCTCCGGGCGATATTTTTCACAGGGGCAACGCGGGGATCGAGGGAGGATCATCGCGCGGATCCCGTCGAGAGCGATGTGGTCTGGCGCGCTAGCCAGGCGAGGGAGGATCATCGCGCGGATCCCGTCGAGAGCGATGTGGTCTGGCGCGCTAGCCAGGCGAGGATCGCCGCACGAGAAAACACCAGTCGCCGCCCGAGTCGGCGACACGGTATCACCTTGCGAGCTGCGTACTCGTAGACAATCTTGCGATTGACGCCAAGGAAGCTGGCGAGTTCATTGGCCCGCATGCGTTCCGGTTCTGCAGCTCGCACGGTAGCCTGCCGTGGGGTGAGCGGCTCCGCGTCAGTGACGTTGGTAGCCGTCATCGAAACCCTCTCGCGGATTCGCAGCCGGATACGCGCTGGCGTGCGAGGTCGAGTGTTTGGATCAGCGCTCCGCCCGGAGATAGCTCCAGGGCACCATCTGCTCGAGCGGCAGAACCATGCTGGCCGGCGTGAGCACCTGCCATGCGCCCATGAGGGGCCTGGGACCGATGGCAGCATCGGGATCGCCGAGCCATCACGACACACCTCTCTTCATCGCCCCAGGTGACGCGCCAGCGATCGGCGCGAGCGCGGCGCGGATCTTGGTGACCGCGTCGGCCACCGACAGCGGGACCAGCGCGGCGTACCACGCGCGCAACTCGGCTGGCGGCAGCTGCGCACCGAGGTCGTGGACGCGCATCCTCTCGGCCAACGTCAGCGCGTCGTAGATCGCCTTGAAATGCGTTTGCGCCTCTGGATCGAGCGTTGGCAGACCGCTGGGTGGTGCCGCGCCGGACGCAACGACGGTGACCGGCGCCTTGGGCGCTGCGAGCTGCGGTTGCTCGGGGATGCGCGCGTCGCGCGGTGATGTCGCCGATGGGCTTGGCGCGCGCGGTGCGGCGATCTCCGCTGCGTTCGCCTGTGTCTCGATGTCGAGCTCCACGTCCTCCAGCACCCTGCTGTCGTCCAGGTCGTGGACCTCGTCGAGCGCCTCGCCATCGTCCAGCTCGCGGGTGTCGGCCAGCACCTCGATGTTCAGCTCATGGGTGAGCAACTCGTTGACCGCGTCGCGGAGCGTCGCCGTGCCGTCAGCCACCGACATCGAGAGCAGCTTGACCGTCCATGTGTCTCGGTCGGTGGGCGATAGCCCAGCGATCATGGTGTGCGTCAGCATGCGCTCTTCGGGGCTCAACGCGTTTTCGATCGCCGCGAGGTGGGCGCTCGGGTCGGCGTGGCTCACCGGCTGTACCGCCGTGGCCAGCACCGGATCCGCCGCGACGGGATGACCCTCGGACGGCGTGGGCGGCGCGCTCGGTGCCTCGACCGGAGCCGGCCCCTCCTCGCGTGGTGCAGCGTTCTCCGCGCGCGCCTGCGACGTCGGCGCGGCGTTCCGCGGCGGGTGTGCTTCGGGTGCCACCGGAACGCTCGCATGCGTGAGGTGAAGCTCGGCGCGAATCTCCGCGGCGGCATCGGTCACGGACAACACCAGCAGTCGGGCGATCCAGCGGGCACGGTCGACCGCTGGCAGCGTTGCGAACCGCGCGCGCAGCGCCGCGTCTTCGTCGGGCGTGAGCGCGCGCTGGATCGCGGCGAAGTGGGATTGGGTCGCCTGATCGAGGAGCGGGATCCCGGCGGTCGTTGCCGTGGGGGCCGATGGGGGTGTCGCAGCGGCGGGCGCGATCGCGGGGAGCGGAACCGCGGTCGCAGCCGGCGCCAGCGTGCGCGTCGGTCCCATGCGCCGTTGGCCTTCGCGGCGACCCGGCGCCAGTGCGCTCGGCTCCAGCGAAGGAACTGGCGGCACCGGTCTGGAAGCCGGGGCGTCAGGGGTGTTCGCCGCGCGGAGCTTCGCCGCGTACACGGCGCCTTCGTCCATCCTTGCGCGGACGTACACAACGGCCTCGGGCACGGACATGTCGCGGAGCTTCGCGAGCCACGCGGGCAACTCCGCGGACGGTATCTCGTCCACCATGGCCTGCGCAAACTCGCGCGCGGCCGGCGTCAGCGCGGCAAGGATCGAGTTCACGTGAGCCGACATGTCAAAAGCGGGCAGCTCGGCGCTCGGCGCCGTGGCCTCGACCGGTGCCGCGCCTGGGGGTCTCTTGGCGCGATTCGCGCCGAGCATGGAGAGGCCGGCGACCCCCGAGAACAGCGGACCGATGTACGGGTCGACCCTCTCCAGGAACGCCTGTGCGACCCTGGGCCAGCTGTACTTCGGCTCCGGGCCGACCTGGAAATCGCCGCCCTCGATCTCGTCGCTGTCGTCTGCGGGTTCGTCGCTGTCGTCTTGGTCGTCGTCGGTTTCGTCGTCCTTGTCGTTGGGCGTGGCCTCGGGCACGACGGGGACGACAAGGGGCACGCGCGCGGGTAGGCCCGCATCGCCTGCTGCGCGGACGACCCCGGACAGCGCGTTCACCAGCACCGGGAATTGGGAGACGTACATCCGGGCCATCTCGGTGTGCTGCTTCTGGGACTCCAGGAGCGCATGGATCAGTTGCGCGGTCGTGTCTGCGTGGCTCACGGGTGGAGCCGCCGGGGCTACCGGCTCGGACGCGCGCTCGGCCGGATGCACGCACACGTAGCTCGCTTGGGCATTGGGGACCCCTCGGTTGTGATCATCGACCGGATCCAGCCGGTATCGTCCGTCGGCGCGAGACTCGCGTCGCAGGTCGTCGATGTCGGCGTCCATCGGCAGGAACAGCGGAAGCCCATCGCGGCCGTACACCACCTCGGGCGCCCCCTTGGGCTTGAGCTTGCGTACCCGCCACGCCGCCATCGTGGGGGGCACGTCGAACGGCTCACCGTTTACGTTGAAAGCTAGCTCCGACATGACCTGATCAGTCCTCCTATATAGATCTCCCGTCGAGCAGGCCCGATTGACCAAGTCGGCTGTCGATTTCCGGAACTATTTCATAAGCTCGCGATTTCCGATAAGCGCGCTCTCGCTCTGGGCGTGCGCATCGACAGGCTCGAGCTGGTAGCGCACAGCGATTTTCGAGGCCGTGCGTGCCTGTCCAACGTCCGGGTGAGGGCTTGGCGCGACAATTCGCCAAAGTGGCACGCCCTTGCACGATGGGGTGCGCTGGCATCCGGCCCACGGCTGCGCGCACGCGCACGGGGGCGGCGCGTGCGGCTCGACTTGGCCTCGGCACCGCGAAACTGCGCCGAAACTTGGGGGAGGAGATGCCCTCCGATTCCGCCGAAACAAGCCCTCGGCGGGCCGCACAAAACCGGCCGCGGAATGCCTGGTTTCTCGTCGAACGCGACGCCCGCGAGACATGGCCATCGCGCCCATTGGGCACTTCTCGTCTGGCGCAGCGCCTCGATCGCCCGGTCATCCCGATCGCGCCACGCGCGTGGCGTCGCTTGCCGGTGCCATCCATGCCGCGCGCACGCCGAACCGCGCGAGTGAACGCCGGCGGGCAGCTGCGCAGCGCCTGGATCGTCACGCTGTCACGCCGCGCGCATATTTGGCAAACATCGGCAGTGGTATCGAAACGATGGCGTTTCTGTTGATGCGTCGTGCGGCCCATGCAACCGTGCGTGGCACATTAAGTTTGGGGTGTATGAATCAAGGAGCGGAGCAGGCCCAGGGTCGGTTTGCTCCGTCGGATCGGAGGCGTGGCCCGAACAGTGCCGGGCGCGGGTGCTCGGCTCGGCATGGATCGACGGCCTGAGGGGCGACTCCTGGATCCAAGAGCACTCCGTGGAGACTGGCGTGCCGCGCACCGTCTTGACGATGCTGTGGGGCGCACAACGAGCCGCAGGTCCCCCGCAATATCGCGCTGAACCAGCGTATGACGTCGGTCGCGCGCGTTGTCATAGTGCGCGCGGCCATGCCGCCGAGCGCCCGAGGTAGGCGACGCCGAGCCGCTCGCAGGCGTGCGACGGCCGATGACACCGCTGTGCGCGGGCCGCGCTGCCGGTCAGGCGACCGCGGCAACGGCAGAATCATGACCGCTCGCATCAGCGGGCACCTGAGAGTTCTTGGGGATGATGTGCAGCTGCCGGGTGTTCGGCTTCCGGATCGACCGCCTGCGCGTCCTCTTGGTCGGCTGCAGCACGAGCGGTGCGGTCTCGCGAGCGGCGAGCCGCGATTCGAGGCTGGCCAGCGCGGCCATCAACTGCGCGCTGCCGTCGGCCGCAGGAGCCGCGACTGGCGCAGCGGTGGGCGCTGCGGCCCGCTGGTCATCGACCGCGCCCAGCGCGATGGTGCACCCGGTCGCGATCGCGTTGATCAACGCGAGGTAGCCAAGCGCCACCACCGACAGCCACGCGGTGGAGCAGAACGTCATCACCCCTTCTGCCAGCACGACGAACCCGACGGCCTTGACGGCCGAGCCGAAAGCCAGGCGGCCCCACCGGTACACGGTCAGCGCCGAGAACGCGAGCCCCCCCAAGACGATGAGCGCCTTTGGCTCAGTCCACCCGGACAACTCGTAGTGACCGACGACGAACGTCGCCGCCGGCACCAGGGCGCCCAGCAGCGCGCCGATGGCGGCAGGCAGGGGATTGCGCGCCGCGATGTGGATCTGCGTGATGATGCCCCGAGATGCTGCGTAGGTCGCCGCATGGAACGATCCGGAGGAACCCTCGGAGGGACTGGCAATGGTGGTCATATGCGGATTGGCATTGCGCGCCGAGTGCCAATTGATTGGGCTCCTAACTTCTACATTTTGCTGTGGCGCTCCGCCGACGAACCCAATGATCTGTGGCGCGCGAACAACGATCCTGGCGACACGAGTAGCCACTGGTGCCGATGGACCCGAATGCCGCCGTGCCCATGAGTGACATCCGTGCCTGTCGGTCACGGTGTGTTGCCATTTAGATACAGATCACGATTCCTGAGAGTGGCTCTCTAATGACTATCGAATAGATCGGAGCGGCGTCGCAGCGACGTGCGGCGCCGGGATGCCAGCGCGCGCCGATGGGCGTGCACGCCGCGTCGGCAGCGGCCGACGGGTCGCCGCGTCCGCAGCGGCCGCAGGGTCGCCGATGTCCGCCGACAGGTCACCCGCGAACCTCAAACCATAGCATAGGGCTCACTTTCAGTCTCTGGCGCTGGCTCTGGCTCAGGAGAACGGGCCGATCACCTTCTACGACCGAGACCGGTATCGAGCGGGCGTGTGCCGATCAGTCACCGCCGACGTCGTCGGAATCCGCGTGCTCGGGCCGCGGTCGCTGCGGAGCGGCTGCGGGTGACTGCGGCGCCTTGGCCGGCGCCGCAGTCGCGGGCCGAACGCTACGCGTGGTAGCCGATGGCGCCGTGGGAGCGGGTACGACCGGAGGCGCGACCGCGGAGCTTGGCGGGGCGCCGAGTATCGCGGCATCACGGACTGCAGCATCCGGCACGCCGGCATCGCCAGGTGCGATCACGCCGGTCGTGCTCGTCACCGGCGCGACCGATCCGGCCGCGAACGACGACGATGTATCGTGCGGTGGCGTTGGTGTCGTAGCTGCGGATTCCATGGACAGCCGCTCGTGCTGCATGCGGCCCACGACGAACGCGATAACCGCGACACTCCCACCAAGCCCGAGGAGAACGCCAGGCAGCCAGCGACGACGCGCGTGCGGGTGGGGTGGATCCGCGGTCGCCTCGCCGACCGCCATGCTGACGCTGGTGGCTTTCCGCGGCGACTGCGCAGCGGCTTTCTCGGGCCGCAGCGCAGCCGACACGGTCACGGCCGGCACCGCGGGGGCGTTCTCCTTGGGCGGGTGGCTCGGCCGCCGCGCGGCTGCCTGTGCGGGAAATCGCACTGACAAGAGGCGCATCAGCTCGAGACAGATCCCCGCGGAGGCATCCTTGCACGCGGCGAGCGCCGCAAACGCCTGCTCTGCCGTGGCATAGCGAGCGGCCGGATTGCGTTCCAGGAGCTTCATCACGACGGCCTCGAGATCGGGCGACACGCGGCGCTTGCGGCTCGGCCGCGGAATCGGCCGATCGAGCACGCGGGCCATCGTCGTTCGATTGTCGTCGGCCCAGAACAGCCGCTCGCCGGTGAGCATCTCGTGGAACATGATGCCCACCGCGAACAGGTCGGAGCGTCCGTCCAGCCGCGTGCCGTCGATCTGCTCCGGCGACATGTACGCCGGTTTGCCTCGCAGCACGAGCGACGCAGAGGCTTGCGTCGCCTCACGCGGCTTGGCCAGGCCGAAATCGGACACCTTCACCGCCCCGTCCCACGACAACAGGATGTTGTGAGGGGAGATGTCGCGGTGCACGATGCCGAGTATGCTGCCGTCTGTCCCGAAGGCGTGCGCATAGGCGAGGCCGCGCAGGACCTCGAGCAGGATGAAGATGATCACGGCATCTGGGAGCGGACCGCTCTCCATCAGTCGATGGAGGTCGACGCCGTCCACAAATTCGAGCACGAGCATCAGTCGGCCGTCGGCGTCGTGATCGAAGTCGATCACCGTGACGAGGTTGGGGTGATGCAGGCGGGCCACGATCTGCGCCTCCTGCACGAACATCTTGGCGAACTGCGGCAGGGCCGAGAGCTCGGGCCGGATGCGTTTGATCGCAACCGCTCGCCAGAAACCCTCGGCACCGAGCATGGAGCCGCGAAACACTTCGGCCATTCCACCCTCGCCGAGCTGCTCGCCGAGCTGGTAGCGCGCAGGCTTCGCAGGCACCACCGCCCCCGGCTTGGCGCCCCGAACGGTCTCGGTGAGGTTAGTCGTGTGGAGTAGCAGCGGCGCAAAGTCCTTGAGGATCTGCACCCCGTCCACCTCGAAAGAGTCACCGGGGATCGCCTGCGCGAGCAAGAGCATGAACGCGCCCAGCGACTGCGGGCGCCGCGCGGGGTCGTACTGGAGCGCCGACAGGATGGCGCTGGCGAATCCATCGGCGATCTGGCCGCACCGCGCGCGCGGATCGATCGGGGCCGTTTCCTTCTGGAGCTGGTACACCGCCGTGGGCGCCAGCTCGAAAAACGCGCCCGGCGCGTCGCGCTGTTGAAACGGGAGCCATCCGCCGGTGACCATCTGGTAGAGGATCACCGCGACCGCATAGACGTCGCTCCGGCGGTCGACGGTGCGCCGGTCGAAGATCTGCTCGGGAGCCATGTACGCGAGCGTCCCGGCGATCATCCCCGGTGTGGTTCGCATGCCGCTCATCTGCTCGGTCATCCGGGCAATGCCAAAGTCCAGCACGACCGGATGGTGCGGGTTGTTCTCGTGGCGGATGAGGTAGATGTTCTCCGGCTTCAGATCGCAGTGCACGATCTGGCGCGCGTGCGCAGCTTCGAGCGCTTCGGCAGCGGGCGCCATGATCTGGAGGGCGAGGCGCATCGAGATCGGTCCGCCCTGGGACTTGAGAAATCCATCGAGCGTGCCGCCCTCGAGATACGCGAGCACCATGTACCAACTACCGTCGGCGAGCTGGCCGCAGTCGCCGACCTCGATGATGCTGGGGTGCTTGATCGACGAGGCTGCGCGCGCCTCGTTGATGAACCGCTGCACCATCTCCGGATCGGTGGACCATCGGGGCAGCAGCACCTTGACGACGAACAGCTTCTCGAGCACGACGTGGCGTGCGAGATACACGACCCCGAAGCCACCTTCGCCGATCTGCTGCGTGATCTTCAACTGCCCGATCTGGGTTCCGATCATGGCGCGCTCAGAACCGCCCCGACACGGCGAACCCATGTCCGACGATGCCGAGGTGCCACGACGTGCGGACCGGCTCCTCGTGATCGTCCGGGTGGCGGATCAGCGTCGCGATGCCGACCACGGTCGCGACGACCCCAACCCCGCCCGCGATCATGGCCGCGGTGCGGCGCGTGCTGGCACGGTCGTACAGCGATGCGCGCTCCTCAAAGCTCGTGGTGTCGTGTGCCTTATCGTTCAGGGTCGAGACGTCGGCGAGCAACCAGGCTCCGATCCCGAGCCCGATGACGCCGAGTCCGGTCTCGGTCCATCCCAGCGAATCGCGGTACCAAGGCTCACCTGCCACGATCCTCATTGTCGGCTTGATCGGCGTGACGCCAGGGGCCGCGACCGGTTGTGACGTCGGCGCGGCCTGCCGCGACGGCAGATCGCCGACGGATGCCGCGTCGGTCGGCTCTCGGTTCTTGGCGAGCGCCTTGTCTGCCGCTTGCTTCTCTTCGATGTCCTTGATGATCCCCTCGACGCGCTCGACGAGGGCCGGCGCCGGCTTGCGATCGAGGAAGCGGTGGAACACCCACAGCGCGTCATCCCAGCGGCGAAGAAAGCGATGGCACTGTCCGATATTGTACAGAAAGATCGCCGCGTCCTCCTGCTGCAATCCCTTCTTGTACTCGTCGAGCGCCAGCTCAAACTCCTTCGTCCGATAGTGGGCATTTCCCGAGACGATATGAGCGTGGGCTTCGGGGTTCCGCACCTTGGGCAGCGTGGCGAGCATCTTGTCTTCTGCGTGCGCCGCGGGCGTAATCGCCAACACGGCCAGCACTGCCAACGACCCAACGAGCTTCTGTGCGATTCGCTTGTTCATCCCCGTCCTCGTGTGAATGCGCAGTGGTGGAGCGCGGCTGCGATGGTGAAGACGTCAGTTCGCAAATTTCAATGGGTGGCCCGCTATTTTCTCGCAGACATCGCATTTTGTTGAATGTCGACAACGCACGACTAAGTGACTTCAATGAGTTGCAAGATCGTGTGTTGCTAAATCACCACAGTCGAGGGGTGCGAAGTGGCCCACGCACCCCCGAAAAACGCGTGTAGTTGGTCCACAGCAATGTAGGTATTCGTCGATCCGCGACGAGCTTTCAACTACCTACGCGGGAGTGACACACGAAATGCGACGAACTCGAACAAATCGCGGGCCACCCATTGCTTGCTTGATTGAATTTGTGGTTCCTGCTTTTGTGGACAATTTTTCGCGCACCGAGTCGATTCCTACGGACCAGCAAGAGGGCGTCTATAGGGGGCCACATGTAGTGACCGCGCTGCACATCCGCGGCACGGAGGTCGACTACACCATGCTGCCCGCAAAGCTCAAGTTCAGCTTTGGTAGGCACCGGCAATGCGACATCTCTGTCGATCGCCGACATGTATCGCTGTCTCATGCGCTGCTGGAGCGTCGCAACGGGCGCATCCGGGTTACCGACCTCGAGAGCAAAGGTCACTTCAAGTTCCAGGCGTGCGAACTGAAGCAGTTCGACATCGGTCCGGGCGACTCGTTCTTTGTCGGGGAGACCGAGTTCGTGGCACTCAGCGACGAGATGCGGCTCTACCGACCGCTCGTGGCCGAGATCCTCGGCCCGCAGCGGCTGGACGCCATCGACGAGCTGCTGATAATGGCCGTCAACGGGCCGCACATGGTGCTATGCGCCGAGCCAGGTTGCGATCAGGAGCGGCTGGGGTGGGCGATCCATCGCATGTCGCTCAAGCGCCCCCACCACTTCGTGATCGCGCAGCCCGGCCACCCGGAGCTCGCGCCCGTTCCGCAGCTGGTGGCGCATGCCCGTCACGGGACCCTCCTGGTCCGGATTGACGGCCCCGGTGCCAAACTCGACCCCGCCTTTGTCGAGGCGCTGACGAGGCCGGACACCGACGTGCGCGTCATCCTCTGTGCGCCTACGGTCGTGGACGCGATCCGTGCCGTCGGCGAGAAGCTGGCCGCCAGTGCGCACCGCGTCGAGATTCCGCCGCTGCGGACACGCTCCGGCGAGATCTCTTCGCTACTCGAGCGGTGGTTCATCGACCGCCAATCGCGGCTCCGCTTCTCGGACCTCACGGACGAAAACCAAGCGGCGCTCAGAGCCTACCGGTGGCCCGAGAACTTGGAGGAGCTGCTGGACACCGCCGACACCGTGATCCAACTGGCACCGTACCCGTCGTCGCGAAAAGCAGAGGAAGCGGGGGTTATGCCAAAATCCAACATCAATCGCTGGCTGACCAAGCTCGGTCTGGCCATGCCCTTGCTGCGCGAGCCGATCATCGAATCGACGAAGTAGCAGGTACCGGCAGTCGGCCACGCGGCGTCACAAGCGGACTGCCACAGCGGTGTAACCACCACACGGAGGTGCGGTGATGGAGCTCTTTGCGCTTGTCCTGGCGATGTTACGGAGGGAGGCGAGGATGAACATGGCGAAGGATCAGGTCTGCACGATCATCCACCACGAGCTGGTTCGGTCGCTGCTGCGACACATCGATGCGGCCACCGCCAGCATCAACATGCTGGAGATTGCCGTATTGCACCGCGACCTTGATCGCATCCCGCTCATTCGGGAACGGATCCATTCCGCCTGGGAGCTGACCCAAGCGGCGATTGAGCGGCTCGAAGACGCTCGGGGCGGCGTCGCGGAGCCGTTTGCTCGAGAGGCACTCCGACACTCGTACATCAGCGCAACGGGGCCCATGCGCCGCGCGTCCGATCTGCTCGCCGCGCGCGCACTCCGTGGGACCGCCGGCGTGATCACCGAGAACGAGTTGAACTACAACTAATTGATGATTGTGGAGGTTTTGAGGTATGTTGTCATTCGATTCCAGGGTCGTAAACGCGTTGCTTGCCATCGAACAGGAATGTGCGGATCTACACACCCAGGGGCATCGCGTTGGAGCAGACACGTCGTTACTACGTCGCGCGGCGAGATCCAGATCCCATGTCGGACGCGTGTTAAGCGACTACGACGCGGCCTTGAAAAGCCTTCAGACGCTCGTCCGCTCCCTTGATCGGGACTCCGTCGCATGCGATCCGGGGGAGTCGCTCGCCGAGGTGGCAGCCCGAGCGGACATCTGCGCGATCCTTCTCCAGCTCGAACAGATCGGCGGACACCTCGGTGGAATCGCGGCGCAGGAGCGTACGCGCGTACTGTTCGTGGGCCGCTTTCGTAGCTTCCATGACGTCTCTTGGTTTGTGATCGACGGGCTTGGTGCCGTCAACGAACAATGGCTACGCTATCGCCGGCTCACGCGATGCACGGTGATCTCATCGGCGTGCGACGGCCTCGAGGCACAGGAACGTCGGGCACTACTCCATTGCGCGTCACGTGAACCCCAGCAATCCATGGTCGCGCTCTGGTCCGATCCAGACTTCACCGCTTTCCTCACCGCTGGCATGGCGCTGGATTGGCCCGGCGTCAGCGAACCCTGCCGGCAAATCGACCGGATCGTACGGGCGCAAGCGGAGCGCGAGCTTGATGCCAGACGTGTGGACGCAGAGGCAAAGATGTGTGCATCGTTCTGCGGTGTGGCCAGCGGTGCCGGTTCCTCGGCACCAGGATTGCCGGACGCGAACCCAGCCTGAAAACCTGGTGCGCCCATCCTTGTGATCTCGTCGGACACGCATCAAGAGTCGATGTAGCCGCTTCGCTCCGGCATCGCCCAACGCCAACCGCCAACCAAGCCATAGAAGGTCAACGAGGTGCGTATGAATAGCAACGCGAGAATCCGCGCCATGACGCAACTGAGCGTCCACCTCGGCATCCCGGTCACCATCGACACCACCGGTTGGCTCCGACACGGCGTCGCGTTGCGCTACAGACCGGGTCTTCATGGCGTGCTCTATCCGACCGATGTACTGGTCGGTCGCGACGCCGGTGTGGCGGATGTCCTCGAACACCGGGATCTCGTCGACTGTTGTGCGTTGTACAACAGGGAGCTCGGCATGGCGCGCGAGTTGTGGCAGCGGCTCGATGCCCTTGTGCAGCATCCGCGAGGGCCGGATCGGCTACCTTTCTTGCTGAAGGTGCTGTGCGTCGCCGTCGACGATTTCGACCGATTGGTGGTAGAGCGACAGCTGGCCCGCATGGGGAATGGTTTCGCAACGCGAGAGGTGCTCGCGCGCGAGGTCGCCTTCTTCGCGGAGTTTCGCGTGAGCTACGAGCCCATCGTGGCGGGCGCCGAACAGGTGGGGCGACGCCAGCGCCACGTGGTGAGCTCGTGACCGCGTGTGTGATCGACCGGTCATCCGCTCGGCGCGAGCATCGGCGTCACTGCCGGCGCTTGCGCACATCCCGCAGCCACGTGAGACGCACGGACTTCAACTCGTGGCGCCGCGCGCTGCGGCGTCACAGCTTCACTCCACAACAACATACGTGGGAGGCGTTGCCGGTGGACGATGACACACAAAGAGACCTGACCGACCCGAGGTATCCCGATCCGCATGAAGTGCTCCACAGGGCGCTATTCGATGCGCAGCTCGAGCGCGACCAGCTCGGCCGAGCGATTCAAAGTAATGACGCGGAGCGCGCGGTGATCGCCGCGACAGAGGCGTACAAGTCATGGTTGAATGCAAAGGCCGCATGTCTGCGAATCAAGGCGCGCGAAGTGGCGATCCGCGAGCGCAGCCGACAAGCGGAGCGCGCGGTTCATCTGTCGTTCGCGTCGCTGCGCGACCAGATCACCAACGCGCTGTCTGAGCTGGATGGGATCTTTCCCCGGCACACGCTCGAACAACTGAAGGGCTGCCTGTCCGTCGCACACGACGATCCGGTGGTCGAAGAAGGTGCCGTCGGGCTCGACGCTGCACCGCGCGGGCAACGCGCAGACGAACGACGGAACGGAACCAGCGACTCATGACACGCGCGGCGGTAACCATCGAATAGAACGACGATCACGGAGCAGATATGAATGCTGTAGCGACACGAGCCCACGGCGTCGAGACGACGCCTGGCAACACGGGTGAACATTACAATGACAACGGCGATGACGGCGAGGTTATCCAGTTGCGCGAGCGGGGGACTGACGTTGTTCACGTCTTGCCGGCACCGCCATTTTGGCCGTGTTTCCTGCGCAGTCCTGGCAACCGGCTAGAGTTGTCTGAACAATGGACCTCATGCACGTGCGCGCGTCTCCGGCGTGTGGACGGGCGGTGGGTCATCGGTGGCACGAGGCAGGACATCGTTTTGCGCCAGGACGACGTCCCGTGCGTCGAGTTCGCGCTGGTTCCCGGCTCCGAGATCGGCATCGGCGCAAGGACGCTGATCGCGGAGAGTCCTCGCTGGGCTGCGTTGCGGAGCTTTTGTTTCCGCGTGCTGGGATGGGATGACACCCACGCCGTTGAGCGTGCGCTGCGTTCGATCCGGTCCGCCATGCTCGGCCGAGGCCCGTTGGTGCTTCGCGGCCAGCGAGACCTCGTGCCGATCGCCGTTGCGCTGCATCGCCGTACGCGCGGCGACGACGAGCCGTTCATCCTCGCCGGTTCGCGCAGAATCAATGTCTCCGAATCGGTCCGCTCGCCGGCACATTTCAAAAGCGGGGTCGCAGCGCTCGAGGCAGCTGCGGGAGGGACTCTTTGCATTCGCAGTCGACAGCTACCGAGGGACACAGCTAGAATGCTCGAGCAGCTGCGCGCACGCTCGGGTTCGGCGCAGCTCGTTATATGCATGGAGCGCATGGATGCGGATGTGGCTCTCGTGGGCCCGCCGCCGATCTCAATACCCTCATTGGAGGCGCGAGGCGGCGACCTCGCGAGACTCGCCTTCGAATGCGGACGGGAAGCGTGCGTCGCGCTGAACGCACCATTGTGGTGTTTCTCGGAGTACGATGCGGCGTTGGTGGCGACCGAGACGTCGCTCGAGGACATTGAGAAGGCGGCGTGGCGTATGACGGCGACGAATCTCATGTACGCGAATATCTCGAGCGCGGCGAGCCTCCTTGGAATGGCACCAGTCTCGCTCGCGCGCTGGCTCGGCCGTCGCTCATGGCGATCTGCCGTGGAAAGAGGTGTGGTGAGTCGCCGTGAGAGACGGATGTCAGAGTTGGTTGCACGGACGCCAGGGCAACCGTTGTTCATAGCCGCGCAGAGTCGGCGGGCGAGCGCGAGTGGCTCGCGCCGTTGATACTACGCTATGTGTGACTACGTCGAACGGCTGCGTGATGAAAAGGAGCTGCAAATGTACGACGATGAAGGGGATACCGAAAAGCATGCGGCGCCGACTGCACCGGCCGAGTCGGTTCCGGCGATCGAGCTATTCCTGGATGCGCTTCTCGACCTGCATCGCCAGACACTGGAACTCTTCGCTCTGCTCAGAGATCGGAAATTTGCGGACGCCGAGAGTGTTGCCAAGGCGGCGATATCTGCATTGCTCCTCACCAGTAATGCTCTGCAACGCCTCGAGAAAGAGGGTGTGTATCCGACGACGCACGCGCAGCTTGCGTTAGCGCCCATTGTTCGTTCGCTCCAAGGCGTATTTGACAGGGCGTTGCGAGATGCCATTACCCCGTCGTTATATCGTGTCCTGCAGAAGCTAAGGCCCAGTCTCGGTGTCTCTGACTCATCGCCCGAAACGGGAACGCGATGAGGCGTAACGATGGAAGGCGATGTGTGCAAGGAGCTGACATCGGAGCCGAGTCTGTGAGCGCTCGCAACCGCAGCCACCGTGAGGCGGGCATTTCGCAGAGTTCTGCTGAGCGTGCCTCTTGTGCAGGGTCACCGGGGTTCGTTACGGTGCGCGCCGTGATTGGGGGGCGGGCACGCCGGACGACGAGGGAGGCGATCGAGCCGATCGTGACGGCCGAGGCCGTTCGCCACGAACCGTCGTCTCTTGCGTGGCGCCGATGTCGAGCGGCGGAGATGGTGCACGGCCCTGTCGAGCTGGAGACCTGGCCACGCGGGCAACAGGCGGTGTGGGTGGAGTACGGCCGTGACAGATGAGCGAGTAGGAGGACGCGAGCTCACGCTCGGGTTCGAGCAAGCCAGCGTTCCGGAGCCGCAGCATCGCCAGCCAAGCCCGGAGCAAAAGGCGAACGCGGCCAAGGTCATCGCCGACAATCTCGACCGTCAGGGCGCCGTCGTGCGCGATGGCGCGTCCGCGATGGAGACCGCTGCCGCTGCGCGAGACCTCGCGGGGTGGGTGACAGCCAAGCAGGACGCCGACGCGGGGCTGAAGCAGCTCGAACATCTCGCCGAGCGTGCTTCGGCAGCGGTAGTCGATGTGACGGATGCCGAGGCACGGGAGCGTCTCGCCGGTGCGCCGCAGTTGATCCAGGACGCGCAGGCGTTGATCGCGAAGGCGCCCGCTGCTCCGGAGCGCCGCACCCCGGGGCTGACCTGCGCCGCTGACTTGCTCGCGGTGCTGCCACCGGATCCGCCCCCGGCAACCTGGAGAGACGGGGACTTCAACGCGGCACAGCATGCGGTAGCGCACATCTTCATCGGCCGGATGACCTACTCGGACGTCACGGCGTTTCGCGCGATCGTCGCCGGTCACGAGGACGACGAGATTACGCGCCGGTTCCGGAGGTTCGGCAAAACGCGGCAAGCCAAGCTCATCGAGGTCCTCGGCAGCGACCAAGTCAAGTGGCATGCGCGCGCGCTGGAGGCGGCCCAGCAAAAGGCGCGGCGCGACGCCCCCCGCGGTGCTCCAGCTCGGCCGACGGCCGCGCCGGTTGACCGAGGGGAGCCCCTGACCGCGACCGCTGGCGGTGGCGCAGCAGACGCGACGACGGCGAAGCTCCCCCCTGCTCCGGTCGCCACTGCGGCGGCTGAACCTCGCGACCCGGCGACCGCGGCGCGGCGTCCGGGCGTGACGCAGGAGCCGGCTGATGTGGAGGGCGCACGTGCTGCCACGCCTGCCGTCGCGGGTGCTTCTCCCGATACGCTCGCGAGTCCCGCGGCTCCGGGGCCGATGCAGGCGGACACGACCGCACCGAGCCCATCCGCCAGTCACCAGACCATGACGTCGGCGCCGGAGCCGCACGGCATGGTCGCCAGCGCCAACGCCACGGCGGCGCCACCGATCCAGCGCCACAAGGCAGGCGACGGCGAGCCGACGAAACAGCGCATCCCGTACAAGATCCAGATCACCAAGCCGATGACCGGCGAGGAGTTCAAGATCGCCGCGCACGTCCAGGTGTTCGGCGCGGTCATCGCCAGCGACTGGCGCAACCTCAAGGCCGCGTACACGGCCGCCGACAGCCCGGTCGAGATCCTCGTTGATGTGGAGCTGTTTCATCGCGGGCGTGGGGTGGCGAACGCGGCGCGAGGCATCGACACGGAGGCGACGGGCGCAGTGGCCGGCGCCGACGCGCGCGCCAAGGACTTCCAGCAGGCCCCCGGGTCCGATGAGAAGGCCGCGATGCTGGCTGAGATCGATCGCCGCTACTACGCAGCGAGCGGCGCATCCTCCGACACCAAGATCAAACCTGGCGAACTCGGGCGTGCAGCGCTGTGGCGCACGATCCGCGACGAGGTCTTGTTTCAAGGCGCGCACCTCGGGAACCTACCCGACACGGCAAAGACGCTGATTCGCGTCGGCATCGCCGATCGAGATCTCACACTGTCCGACTATGACCAGCTGTTCCGCATCGCGAAGAAGATCGAGAGCCTGCCGCCAGGTCAGGCCGCGGACTGCGCGAGCAAGGTAACCGGATCGACGACAGACCTCGGCCAGTTCGAGGCAGCGATCGACGTCTACCGCAGCGGGATGGCGGCGCGCGAGCAAGCGGGCAGCGAGCGCACCGCCGTGCAGAACAAGCTCCTGGGTCTCGAGGAGGTCTACCAGCTCTATCGTCAGTACCGCGCCACACCAGCGGAAGCCGCTCCTTCGGGCATGGCGGAGAAGCTCGAGCAGCAGCTCCGCCGTTACCAGTTCGCCTCGATCGTCGAGTTCGCCTCGTACATCTCGCGGTTCGAGCAGACGTTCGAGGACAGCGCCGCGGCGATCACGCTCGACATCCTCGCGAAGTACGCCGGCAAGCTCTACAAGGAGTCGCAGCGCTACCATGATCCGGAGGTCGTCAAAGCGCTCCACGGCAAGCTTGGCGGGTTCCGCGCACAGCACCAGGAGTTCGACAAGAACGCGAAGACCTACTCCGCAGAGCGCTGGAAGGCGCAGCACGAGCACGGTGCGGAAACGCGAAGGGTCCCCGGCAACGGCGGGGTGCCGGCCGAGCCGCCCACGCGCGAGCAAGTCGAGGCACAGCAGAAGGCCGAGACGGCGAAGGCGAACGCCGAGGCACAGATCAGGGACCTGTCAAAGGACTACCCGATCTTCGCCGAGGACGAGCTACCCACCGACAAGCGGCTCGACAAGGTCGCGCTTGCACAGGCCAGCGAGACCGAGCTCGCGGGCGTGCTCCAAGCGCACATCGCCCATCGTCAGACCGCGGTCGCGGAGGCGCAAGGCCACCTCGAAGGCAAGCACGAGCTTATCTACAAGATGCCCAAGCTCATGCCCACGTTCTACGCGCAGATGGGCATCCAGCAGGGATCGATTCACGACCAGATCATCCAGGACAAGATGCACGGCGACGCGGTCGCCAAGGTCGCGATCGGCGTCCTCGTGGCGATCGTGACCGTCGCGCTCACCGTCGTGTCGCTGGGCACTGCAACCCCGGCCGTGCTGGCCGCGGGCGCGTCGATCGGCGCGGCGGGGATCAGCACGTACCTGGCGTTCGACGAGTACAAGCAGTACACGGAGGACCACGCGCTCGCCGAAGCGGGGTTCGCGAACGATCCCTCCGTGACCTGGCTGGTGCTCGCGATCGTGGGCGCTGGCGCTGACATGGCGTCGGCGGTGGCTGTCATCAGCAAGCTCGCAGCCGCGGCGAAGACACTGGAGACCAGCGGCAAGCTCGGCGACTTCACCAAGGCCGTGGAGGCGCTGCAGCGATCGAAGGACATCGACGAGAAGATCGCCGTTGCCGCGGAGAGGGCCGCCGCAGCGCGCGCGAGCTACGCCGCCGCAAAGGAGCAGTTCAAGGCGGATCTCGCGATGGCCGCCAGCAGCGCACGTGGTGCCTTGGGGCCGTTCACCGAGCCGACCGTGTTTCGTGGGCTCGTGAAGATGGCCGTCGCCAAGCTCCGGGAGGGCATGCACTCCCTCGAAGCCTTCATCGAGCAGCTCAAGAAAGCGCGGATCGAAGCGGCGCTCGGCGAGATGTCGCCCGAGGAGCTTACGAAGGCGAAGGAGGCGTGGGCGCAGGCAGAGGCCCTCAAGAATCAGGTGAAGGACCCGGCAGCGCTGGACGGGCTACTCGAGCTTCGCCTCGATCCAACAGCCTTGGAGAAGTTCGTCGGCTTGGATGTCACGGCACTGCGGAAGTTCGCCGCGTTGGAGCCTGAGGTGCTGCAGAAGTTGGCCAGACTGCGCTACGCTGACACGCTTGCCAAATTCGGTGCATGCGACGTCGAAGGGCTAACGAAGCTCGCAACTCTGGAGCGTCCAGTGCTCGAGAAGCTCGGCGGCTGGGATGCGCGTACCGTCGAGAATATCTCCCGGCTGCCGACTGCAGACATCGAGAAGATCGCGCATCTGAAGGTGGCTCCCGGCCAAGCCGTCGAGGGGGCGTTGGGGGGCTTTCGGTCGGAGCAGTTCCGTATGGGGTCCGAGGTCTTCCAGCTCGACAAGAGCGGGATGATGCACATCCTCGAACGCCACCACCCGCAGTATTGGGACGGCTCGGTTAAGCTTAGGCAGAGCTTCCTTGATCCCCGAATGAGCCTGGACGAGATTCAGGACGCCATCCGTGCAATCATGCAACAGAACCGCGAGCAACTGATCAAGCTCGGCACTAACGTTCAGTTTCAAGTCACCGGATCCTACGGTGGAAGCACGTACGTTCTCGGCATCACCAAGGGACGCGTCGCTCAGTTCTATCCGAGGTAAGGTAACCATGGTCACGATCCGATCCTTGCTCAAAGTTGAAGATGCTCTCGTCCCGGTGGAGGAGTTCATCGGGCCGATCGTCGATGACAACTACATTGAAGGCGCCATCGAGCTATCCGTCGGCTACAAGCCCATCCTCACTCGCGAGATGGTCGATTACGTCGATCAGCTTTGGGCGTACCTGATCCGAGGTCTCGGAGAGGTCGTAGGAGGTCGAGAATTCTCGACCTTCTACCCCGACATGCCGCTTGAGGTTGTGCTCCGGCCACGAGGAGGTCGTGTGACGATCTTGGTCGACCCCAGTAGGGGCGGCGCCGAGGCGTCCGTTACGCTTGGCGAATTGTGCAAGGCGATGGCGACGGCCGGTATTCTGTTCTTCGAACGACTCCGGTCGTTCGTTCCAGGTAATCAAGCGATGTATGATCAATACATCACCGACTTGGCTGCCTTGGCGAAAAGTATTCGCGATTCGGAGCACGAGTTGCACAGGTGACTCGTTGCACTTAAACAATGTCGCATAGCTCGTTCATCACTGAACGTTGCCGCTGGCCGCTGGGGCCAAATGCATCTCGTTCCTAGCCCGGGGATCTCTCGCGTGGCGATCGCTCGGGAGAGATCCTTCAGGAGGCGATCGCTGAAGCACCGCAGATGTGTTCGCACTGCGCATCGTGGATCACCACTACATCCAAGCGTGATCATCCTGACAGTTTGCCACAAGCTCACAGAGCAGTGAATCGCCTCAAGGTCAACCAAAGGTGTACGCCTCGATACCAACTGGTGTTGTTCCGTCGTCTGTGTGTCACGCGCCAGTGCTCCAGTGTCGCGTCGCGTCAAAGGCGGCACAAGCGGGAGTGTGACACGCGAGGGACATACGACCCAACGTCCTGCAAAAATACAGCAAGCGTCAGCGCTTCTGGGTAGATCAACCTCAACCAGTTGGAGCTTACATGAGACCAACAACGTCCTTCTCTGCGCGAGCGCTTGCACCTGGCCCCAATCAGGATTGTAATCACGACATAGGCAAAACGAGGTGGTCGACGATGCGTCTTGTTGTAGCTCTGGTCCCGATAGTACTCGTGGGCGCGGTTCAGGCCTGCATAAATCACGTCAACGTGCCGTGCGGAGCGAGTTCCGATTGCAATCAGCTCGCGGGCGGTCGCTGCACAGGAACGTCGGAAACGAGCAACCGATGGTGCGCGTATCCTGATCCCAATTGTGGCGCCGACGGCTATCGCTACTCGTCAGTTGATGTAGGCGATGGTGTGTCTGGTGCTTGCGTGCCACTGGCTGATGGCGGCATCGACTCGGGCTTTGATGGTGGCATCGGCTCGGGTGTGGATTCCGGTATTGACGCTCATGCTGACGCTCATATTGATGGCGGCGTCAACCTGCCAGTTCGAACAAGCTGCCTGTCTCTACCCAGCACCTGTGGTGCGGGTGGCACAGACAGCTGTTGCGATAGCCTCACTGTTCCAGGAGGCACATATCTCCGCGGCTATGATGTTGCGGGAGACTCGCAATCTGGAACAAGGTCGTTTCCTGCTACTGTTAGCGCATTTCAACTCGACAAGTACGAGGCCACAGTGGGTCGATTCCGGGCCTTCGTGAGCGCGAACCAGGGCACTCAAGCCAATCCGCCTTCCGCAGGCTCAGGATCTCATTCAAAGATTTCGGGTAGCGGATGGCAATCTGCCTGGAATGCGAATCTTCCAGCGAACACCATAGAACTGCTCTCGGATCTCAAATGTGACGCAGCCCAATCTACCCTGCAGACGTGGACTGACAGATCTGGGGCGAATGAGAACCGGCCGATGAACTGTATCAATTGGTATGTGGCAACAGCGTTTTGTGCGTGGGATGGAGGGCGTCTTCCTACCGAGGCTGAATGGGACTTCGCTGCTTCGGGCGGCGATGAGCAACGTGCATATCCGTGGTCGACGCCTGCAAGCTCAACGACGATTGATGGCGCACATGCGAGCTATAGCGTAGGACCAATCAATGCCCCAGACTGCGTTGGGGATGGACAGTCGGGATGTGCAGTGACAGATCTGGTGACCGTAGGAACCAAGCCACTCGGAGATGGTCGATGGGGACAGTCAGACCTCGCCGGGAACATACTTGAGTGGACGCTTGACTGGTACGGAAACTTCTCTGTTCCATGCACGGATTGCGCGAATCTCGTTGTTCCGGATTCCAGTCATCAGTTCCGTTCTGGCCATGGGGGCGCCTTCTCGTATGGTGCCATCAACCAGCGATCCTCTAGTCGAAGCTACATCTTTCCATCGCAGTACAACGTGTTGTACGGCGTGCGTTGCGCGCGGGATCTCTGATCGTACCAAATGGTGCATAGAAGACAGCGGCGTGCTTGATTCCGGTGAGCGGACTGCGTTGGACCTCGAGATCGAAGCGTCGTTCGTGGCGGAGGACGCCGACCGCTTGATCGACCTCCACGAGGCTATCGCCGATCTTCGCAGCGTGCACTGAAGGTCAGAATTGCCGACGCGCGGTCCCGTTGTTGCGTTGCACTGTTGAACGCCCCGAGGCAGTGTTCGTTGCAGATCGGTTGGCAGTGCGTGGTGAGCCGAGCTGGCATGGCGGGGCGGTCGCGCGCCCGAGGCACAGCGCCCCCGCGATCGAACTCGCCCTTACCGGCGCCGCAGGGTGCGTGGCAGCTCGCGTTCGCCGCGAGATCCACGCGTTACGCGTTACGCCGTCACCCAAAAGCGCGAAGCGCCTATACGACTCCGGCATCGCCACCGGCGGTTGACATAGCGCCCACCTCTCGGACGCGACCGCCAGAGGAGAAAGTTCTCACTTCCCGCAGACATGGAGGCCCCGGAGCATCATTCCGCGTTACGCCACTTCCACCGTGTTACTGTAGGAGCGACGGAAGGTGGGTACGAGGCATGAACGAAGACGAAGACGAGCTATCCCCGCAATTCGGACGCGAGCTGAGCGCCTCTGCCTATTTCGTGCCGAGTCAAGCATGCCTCTGCGATTACACGTTTCTCTATGAGTCCGCTGAAGAGAAGGCGTCGCGACTCGGACCCTCCTATGTTGGTCATGACGATGGCTTCACTGACATCGTCACTTTGATCGGCGCCGAGAAGGTTCAACAGTTGCCAGATCCGAAGCCCTCGACGGGATACGAGGTTTGGGGCGCTATCTTCGCGTTCTCAGCCTCGGCTTGGCAACTCATCGGCTTGCCTGGTGCGATTCAGATTGGTCAGAAGGCTCGCCATTGGTTGCAGGCTCGAAGGGGACGAAGTGGAAGCCTTGCGGCGCTGCTCCCAGTCGCGATCGCGTTCATCCATGAGCGAATTCCTGGCTCGACGCCAGATCTGCAACGCGTGCAGGCAATCAATCCTTGCACCGAGTCCCGCCACGCTATCGAATATCAAGCCGTCTTTCTGTTCCGGATTTACGATCGGGATGGTACTCGGGTTTACTTGGTGGAGGTGGACTCGAACGGTAACCTTGTTCAGATATCTCAGCGTGAGATCGCGCTGTTCGAGCAGCCGCAATGGTCGTCATGAGCACACTGATATTCGGATCACGCGCGGGAACCGCATCGAGGATCCAGCCGTCGGGTGCGCGAACCTCGGGATCGATGCGTTCCGTGTGTACCAAGCTCTACGAGCTTCGGACGTCGCCGATATTCGCGCACGACGGCGAAGGCGCCAAGTGACGTCGACCAAGCCACCGGGCGCGCGCACGGGTCGCGTCGTCGATGGCTGCTACGCCGCGCAGCTCCGCGACTGCGACGGGCGGATCTCCGCGGAGCACTACGTGTCCGAGGCACTACTCCGTCGGTTTAAGCGTGGCTTCACCGTCGAGGGGTCGTCGTGGGCGGCGGTGCCCAAGCGCGTGGGTACCGCGGCGCTCACCGCCAAGGTGCTCTGCCAGCGCCACAACGAGGCGCTGAGCGGGCTCGACGCGATGATCGGCGGGTTCTACGACTTCCTACGCGCGGCGATCATCGGTCCGCACGCGGGCTCGCGGATCTTCGACGGCGAGGACCTCGAGCGCTGGTCGATGAAGGCGCTGCTCGGACTCACCGTGTCCGGCAACATTGCGTCCGGCGGAAAGAAGGCGCGCGCGTCCGAGGTGCCGGAGCTGTACCTGCGGATCCTGTTCGGAGACGAGGAGATTCCCGAGCGTTGCGGCTTCATGTACATCGTGGCGAAGATTCCCAGCCTCGAAGCGAATCAGCTCACGCTCGCGCTCAACCATCACCCACTCGACGGCAGCGAGCGCTCCGGCCGCGTCTTCGGACTCACTGTCCGCATGCTCAACAGCTTCCAGTACGTGACGAGTATCACCGAGCCTTTGGAGACGCTGAACAACGAGCCGCTCTACTACCGACCGACCCGGATACAACTCGGCGACCCTGAGCGTGGGCGACTCGGGCTCCGCTGGGGCGGCGGCGATTGGCGCCCCGGTAAGGGGGGTCTCGTGATCGGCCTCGCGACGACGGTCTTGTCGCACGGCGAGGAAGGACACCATCAGCGATGACGCGCGAGCCATCTATCGCGCATCGACGATCATCGATGAACTCGGGCGGCTCAGCACCGGGACGTAGCATGAAGGCCCACGCCGCGAGCGGGCGCCAGGGTTTCGCAAGACCAAGCGCGCGACATCTTCATCGCAAACGAGCGCACTTTCGGGTTGCCAAAGTTTGGCGCGACGTACGGGATCGAGCGGTTCGTAGCGGGATGCGGCGGGACATCCGAGGCCCTAACCCATCAGAAGGACTTGTAAGGGGGTGTCATTCATGGTGTTTTACGTTCCCTCTGACGAATGTCTCTTTTGTCTCGTTCCCGGACATGCCGTGTCATGCAACCTAGCTAAAGGCTTTGACAAGTGACGGGGACGGTGTCTCTTTTGTCTCGTTCCCGGACACGCCGGTGGATCCTGCGCCCCTCGAGCGGCGGTCGGATCCAGATCGGCAAAACGTGGAGAACGCACGCTCGAGGCCCGGCGCTACCGGCCGCACTGGGCCGCGGCGCGTCGGGCCGCGACCGCGGATGGCTCGTCGGAACGCGCGAGATCGGCCAGCCGGGCCTTGGCGGCCGACGGGCAGCCTCGCCCCAGCGCGCCGAGCCCGAGCGCCGCGGCCTGCACGATCTCGGGGAACGCGCTGTCGTCGAGCGCGTCGGACCGTGGACCGGCAAGCTGCTCTGAGGGGGACGGTGTCTCTTTTGTCTCGTTCCCGGACATCCCGTGTCATGCAACCTAGCTAAAGCTTTTGAGAAGTGACGGGGACGGTGTCTCTTTTGTCTCGTTCCCGGACATCTACCGGCGGTCGGATCCAGATCGGCAAGACGCGGGGAAACACACGCTCGAGGCCCGGCGCTACCGGCCGCACTGGGCCGCGGCGCGTCGGGCCGCGACCGCGGATGGCTCGTCGGAACGCGCGAGATCGGCCAGCCGGGCCTTGGCGGCCGACGGGCAGCCTGGCCCCAGCGCGCCGAGCCCGAGCGCCGCGGCCTGCACGATCTCGGGGAACGCGCTGTCGTCGAGCGCGTCGAGCAGCGCACGCGCCGCGCCGGGAACGCGGAGCCGGGCGATCGAGGCCGCGGCGCTCTGGGCCAACGCCAGCGCTGCGGCGCTCGAGATCGCCTCGCCTCGCCAGCGGGTGAACCTCGCGACCAGCACGACCCCGAGCGTGGGGTCGCCGAGCGCGATCGCTTCGAGCACGGCGCGCGATCGCAGCTCGAGTGGTGCCTTGCCATCGTCCCAGATCCGGGCGAGCAGCGCGTCGACGTTCGCGGCGTGGCACTGGACGAGCGCGCTGAGCGCGTCGCCGCGCACGGCCAGGTCGCGGTCACCGTCGACCGCGTCGACGAGCGCCTGCGCCGGCCGCGGACGCTGGCAGCGCCCGGCGAGCGCGGTGGCGGCACGCCGGCGGACCTCGGGCCAGGCATCGCGCGCGATGGCCGCTTCGAGCACCCGATCGATGGCGTTTGGCACGTTCGATCCGGCCGACGCGTCCGGCCCTGCCGCGGTCGCTCCGGGCTCACCGGCGAGCGCCGCCAGGGCCGCGAGCCGGACCCCCGGATCGCGGTCAGCGGCGCTGTCGAGCACGAAGCCGACCGCTTCGGGACGCGGTGATCCGGCGATCGCGCGGATCGCGACCTGGCGGAGCGCCGCGGTCTGGGCGGTCGCCGGCAGCGCGCGAAACACGTCCTCGAGCGCGTGCAGCGCCGCCGCGTCGCCGAGCGCGGCGATCCCGTCGATCAGCCGGTATCGGCGCTCGTAGTCGGTCGCCGTGGGGAGCGCGGCGAGCATCGCGGCGAGCACGGGCGCACGATTCGCGGGCGCTGGACGCACGCTGCGGGTCATGGCGCGCCACAGGTCGCCGGCGACCGCGGTGCTGCCTTGCGTCGCCACCGCGGCGATCAGCGCCTCCACGGGGGCCGCGCTCAGCCGCTCGATCGCGGCGCGCCGCAGCACGCGTGGCGCGCTGGCTTCGAGACCCTCGCCGCTGTCGCCAGCCCGCGCGAGCCTGCCCGTGGGGCGCCCCGACGGCGCGGGACGTGCCGCAGCGGCCGGGGCCCCGGCCTGTGCGACGAGCGTTGCGGTGAGCTCCACGAGCAACGCGACCCCGGGTCCGTTCGCCGGCAGCTGCGTGATGGCCGCGGCGCGCGCCGGCGTCGGAAGCGTGCCGGTCGCGGCGAGATCATGAAGCACCTGCAACTGGCCGAGCCTGCCGAGCGCGGCGATCACGTCGAGCAGATCCTGATCGCGGACCCAGCCCGCGGTGGCGGCGTGGCCGAGCGCCGGTCCGGCGGCGGGATCGGCGACCCGGGTGAGCGCGGCGACCAGGCGACGGCGCACGCCGGGATCGGTCGTGGTCGCCAGCTCGCCGTCGATGGCGGTGGCTGCGGCGGCCCCGCGCGTACCGAGCTCCGCCGCGGCGGTCGTGGCGCCGCTCGCTCCCTCGGCCACGACATGCGCCAGCAGCGCTTCGCCGGTGCCGCCGCGCTCGCCCTCGGCGTAGACCTCGAGCTCGGCGATCTCGGTGGTGCCCTGCGGTGGTCCGTACGTCGATTCGAGGATCACCGTCACGCAGCCCGCGACCGGGCGGGGCAGATCGACGACGAACGCCGCACCTAGCGGCTCGCCCGCCGCGTCGGGGAGCTCGATCCGCCACGCCTCGCGCGCCGCGACCAGCGCGATCGTGCGCGGCCGGTTGAACCGCTTGATCGTCGCGCTCGACGCCGGGTTGCCGGGCACGATGCGCAGCTGCGTGGCCCGGACATCACCCGCGCGGGGCTCGAAGGTGAAGAACTGACCCTCGCCGGTGCTCGCGGCGAGCTCCTCGCGCCACAGCGTATCGAGCCGGCCGTCGTCGAGCTCGCGCGGGATGAGCAGCCCGCCGGCATCCCCGGCGCCGATCTCGAGCGACGCCGCATGGGCCTGGTACAGCAGCGGTGGCCGCGCGGGCGCCGCGTCGAGCCTGGCCGACAGCACCCCGGCGGTGTCCGGCACGTTCGACGGCAGCGCGCTCGACGGGCGAAACCTCGCGCCGTCGAACTTCTCGGCGAACAAGTACGCGGGCTTGCCGTCGCAGCGACGGATATCGCCACGCGTCTGGTAGCGGTAGATCCCGTCGGGCGCGGCGTCGACATCGACGCCGTAGTCGTGATCGAGGCCGACGCCGCCGAGCGCGAACCGCAGGACCTCGTGCCACACTCCGCCGTCGGCCCGCAGGATCACCGCCTCGCTGGCGGACGCCACCGTGGTGATCTGGGCGACGACGTAGTGTTTGCCGCGGTAGTGCGAGACGGCGAGCTGGCCATGCGTGATCGCGGTGGCGAGCCTGACCTCGCCGCGCGGCTTGCCCGCGATGTGCACGACGCCATCGCTGCCGAGCTCGACCGCGTCGGGGGCGCCATCTCCGTCGACGTCGTCCGCCAGCGTGGCCAGCGGTGCGCCGTGGGCGACCGAGGCCACGAGCACCAGCGCGCACACCAAGCGTAGGACCATGGGGAGAGCATACGCCGCGTGCTAGCGTCGTCCCCGTTGTTCGCGCCCTCTGACTACGCTTTCGAGCTGCCCCCCGAGCTCGTCGCGCAGGAGCCCGCCGCCACGCGCGACGCCTCCCGCTTGCTTCACCTCTCGCCGGACGGCGCGATCGCCGATCATCGGTTCACCGAGCTCGCCCAGCTGCTGCCGTCCGACGCGATCCTGATCGCCAACGACACCCGCGTGATCCCGGCTCGTGTGCGCGGTCACAAGCCCTCGGGCGGCGCGGTCGAGCTGCTGTTCCTCGAGCCCGACCCGACCCTGCCGTCGCCCGACGGCACGTCGGCCTGGCGCTGCCTGGCGCGCGCGCGGCGCCCGCTGCGTCCCGCGCAGACCATCGCGATCGAGGGTGGCCCCGAGCTCGTGATCCTCACCGAGCGCGCCGTCGATGGCTCGATCGCGGTCGCGGCGCCGGGCGATGGCCTGGGCTTCCTCGACGCGCACGGCCACATCCCGCTGCCGGGTTACATCCATCGCGAGGATCGCGCCGACGATCGCGAGCGCTATCAGACGATGTTCGCCCGGACCCCCGGTGCGATCGCCGCCCCCACGGCCGGCCTCCACATGACGCCGGCGATCGCCGCTCAGCTGGCCGCGCGCGGCGTCGCGCTCGCGACCGTCACGCTGCACGTCGGCTGGGGGACGTTCGCGCCGATCCGCGAGCCCGACGTGCGCGCCCATCGCATGCACCGCGAGCGCTATATCATCCCCGAGGCGACCGCCGCGCTCGTCGCCACCGGGCGCCCGGTCGTGTCGCTCGGCACGACCGCGCTGCGCGCGCTCGAGGCAGCCGCCACCGGACCGTCGAGGCTCGCCGTGGGCCCCGGCGCCACCGAGATCTTCATCTACCCGGGCTCGGGCCACAGCTTCCAGATCGTCGATCACCTCATCACGAACTTTCACCTCCCCGAGTCCACGCTCCTGATGCTCGTCTGCGCGTTCGCCGGCACCGACCGCGTGCTGGCTGCGTACCGCCACGCCACCGCCGCCGGCTATCGGTTCTACAGCTACGGCGACGCGAGCCTGGTCCATCGCGCCTGACCGCGCGGACTACAAACTATGTTCGCTGGAAACCAGGTTTGCACACCGTCGCCCGATCGCCTGCCGCGATTCCTCCGGGGTGGGCCACATTCGCGCATCACGAGAATCCTCGCCACCACGGCACGTTTGGCCGCACTGACGTATGACGTGATCCGCGGCACATTGCGGGCACTGGAGCTGCATAGCGCGGCTCGTGATGGATACCAACGCGCGCGGTGGAGCGGGCCGGGGCGAGCCGGTGGGCCGGGGCGAGCTGGCGCTCTCGCCGAGCGACCGCGCTCTCGCCGAGCGCGACCACGAGGCGATCATGCGGCACCTCGTCGGTGTCGCGTTCCCGTGGGATTTCCAGCGCAGCATGATCGACCTGGTGTTCATGAAGGGCCTGGCCGCGCCGCGGATCGCCGGCTTGATCGGCGCCAATGGCTATCTGCCGGGGAATGCCCAGAAGCGCTACGACGACACGTCGATCATGATGGTCGAGATCGTCAAGCACGGTCACTCGAGCGTGCGCGCCGTGCAGATGATCGAGCGCATGAACCACATCCATGCGCGGTTCTACATCCGGCAAGACGACTACGCGTACGTGCTCACGTCGTTCATGTTCGAGCCGATCCGGTGGAACGAGCGGTTCGGATGGCGGCGGTTCACGAGCATCGAGAAGTACGCCAACTACTGTTTTTGGCGCGAGGTCGGCAAGCGCATGCGGCTGACCGGTGTTCCGGATGGCTTCGACGCCTGCGAGCGGTTCAATCTCGACTACGAAGCCCAGCAACTGCGGCGCACCAAGGCCAGCGTCGCGCTGGCCGCTGTCATGTTCCAGCTACTGGAGAGCTGGATGCCGGCCCCGATCCGCCCGCTGGTGCGGCCCGGGTTGACCGCGCTCATCGACGACAAGCTACTGGCCTGCTTCGACGTGCCGCCAGCGCCCCGCTGGCTCAAGTGGCTGGTGCCCAGGCTGATGCGGCTGCGGGCACGCGCGCTGCGCTACGTCCCGCGCCGCCGCAAATCCGCGTACTATGTCGACCAGCCGCTGCGCAGCTACGCCCGTGGCTACACCGTGCCCGAGCTCGGCCCGCCCGACGACTGGAGCGCCGATGGCAGATCCGACGACAAGCCGGACAAGGCGGCATGACGGTGGCCGGGACGCCGCCGCACCTCGAGCGAGCCGATTCTGGGCCACGCTTGGTTTGATCGTCGCGAGTGATTCCCTCGGAGGATCGCGCCCTGTATAACGCCGCGTTCGTGCGGTTCGATCTCCCGACACCTGGCTTTTCGTTCGAGCTCCTCGCCACGCTGGGGCACGCTCGCGCCGGCGTCCTGCACACGCCGCGCGGCGATATCCCGACGCCCGTGTTCATGCCGGTCGGCACGCTCGGGACCGTCAAGGCGATGACGCCCGACGAGCTGCGCGCCGACCCGATCGACGCGCGGATCATCCTGGGCAACACGTATCACCTGTACCTGCGGCCGGGGCTCGACGTGATGGGCCTGGCGGGCGGGCTGCATCGGTTCTCCGCGTGGGATCGGCCGATCCTAACCGACTCGGGCGGGTTTCAGGTGTTCTCGCTCGCCGCGATCAACGAGATCGATGACGACGGCGTCACGTTTCGATCGCACATCGACGGCAGCAAGCACCGGCTGACCCCCGAGATCTCGATGCACATCCAGTCGGTGCTCGGCTCCGACATCGCGATGTGCTTCGATCAGTGCCCCCCCGGCGACGCGGCCCCCGAGATCCACGAGGTCGCGCTCGCTCGCACCACCGCGTGGGCGGCACGCTGCCGCGCGGCGCCGCGGGCGTCAGGTCAGGCGCTGTTCGGGATCGTCCAGGGCGGCATCGACGGCGAGCGCCGGCGGCGCCACGCCGCCGCGATCACCGCGCTCGACTTCGACGGCCACGCGCTCGGCGGCCTCGCCGTCGGCGAGAACATCGCGGACACCTACCGCATCCTCGACGAGATCGCCCATACGCTGCCCGCGGAGCGCCCACGCTACCTGATGGGTGTCGGGACGCCGCAGGATCTCGAGCGCGGGATCACCGCCGGTATCGACATGTTCGACTGTGTCATGCCGACCCGCAATGCGCGCAACGGCTACCTGTTCACGCAGGGTGGCCGGGTCAACATTCCGAACGCGCAATACCGCACCGATCTGGGGCCGATCGACCCGGAATGCCCATGCGCGACCTGCCGGACCCACTCGCGCGCCTACCTGCGACATCTCTACGTCGCAAAAGAGATCCTGTACTCGCGTCTCGCAACCCTGCACAACCTCACGTTCTATGCCCGCCACGTCCGCCGCCTGCGCGACTATATCCTCGCCGAGGGTCTGCCCGCTTGACCCCATAGTCGCCCGATGCTACGAACCCCGGGAATTTCCGAGGTCTAGCCGCCATGCAAGCGCTTCAAATGCCGTTGATGATGCTCCTGATTTTCGGGATCTTCTACTTCATGCTGATCCGCCCTCAGGTGCGGAAGCAGAAGGAGCTCCAGGCGATGCTGCAAAAGCTTGGTAAGGGCGATGAGGTCATCACCCGCGGCGGCATGATCGGCAAGATCACCGGCGTCGGCGACGACGGCATCCTCGTGATCGAGCTGCAGGAAAAGGTCCGGGTCCGTATCCCGCGCGCCTATGTCGAAGCGAAGTGGGACGGAAAAGTTCCCGCGTCGGCTACCAAGAACGCTGCATAAGTCTAGGGCTAGGGGACATCATGGATCGCAGTCTCAAGTGGCGGACCCTCGCGCTGCTGGTTGGTCTCCTGTTGTGTGCGGGACTGCTCGCGCCGACCTGGCCAGGCACGGAATCGTTGCCGTCGTGGTTTCCGTTCAAAAAGAAGATCAGCCTCGGACTGGATCTTCAGGGCGGCATGCACATCGTCTACACGATCGATCTCGATCGTGCCGTCAACGACAAGGCGTCCGACGTCAAGCGTGACCTCGACGCGCGGTTCGTGGACGACAAGATCAACGCCAAGGTCACGACGCCGAGGTTACCGGTCGGTGCGGTGACCGTCGTGTTGCCAGATAGCGCAAAGAAGGCCGAGATCGAGAGCCGGATCCACTCCGACTACGGCGACACGATCCAGGAGCGCGACTGCGCCCCGACCGATGGCCCCAATGCGATCTGCTTCCGCGTGTCGACGAGCTACGCCGACGGCATCAAGAAGTCGGCGCTCAGCAACGCGGTCTCGACGATTCGCGACCGGATCAACGAGAAGGGCGTCGCCGAGCCCAGCGTGGTCGAGCGTGGCGACGACATCATCGTAGAGTTGCCCGGCGATCCGGATGATGCGGTGATGCTCGATACGCTCGAGATCATCAAGCGAACGTCCAAGCTCGAGTTCAAGGTCGTCGATGACAGCACCGAGTGCCAGCAGCTGGATCAGGCGCAGTGGGACACGTCGCCCAAGTGCTTCATGACCCGGCTGTATCGCCACGTCGGCAGCGACAAAGAAGGTAACCCGACCGAAGCCAAGGCGATCGGGCTGCAGATCCGCGCCGAGAGCGACGCCTGGACGCCGGAAGAGGGCGGCGGCCGGCGCTCTGAGCAGTTCCTCTTGGCATACGACCGCGACGACGCCGAGTGCCTCAAGACCGCGACCGACGCGGACAAGGCGCGATGCAAGCTGACTGGACGAACGGTGCTCGAGCGCTACCTGAAGGAGCTCGCGGCGGACGCAAAGTTCAAGGTCCCCGACGACCACGACATCGGTTACCAGCGGTTCGACCCCGATCCGTCCGCGACCGACCAGCGCGTGTACTGGCGCACCTACTACCTCGAGCATGTCGTTCGGCTCACCGGCTCGGCGATCGCCAACGCGTCGCCGAACAACGACCCGAACACCGGGGCGCCGGTCGTGCAGATCGAGTTCAACCGGTTCGGCGCCCGCGTGTTCGGCGACCTGACCGCGGCGATCGTGGGCCGGAAGCTGGCCGCGATCCTCGACGATCGAGTTCGTAGCGCACCGGTGATCAACACCGCGATCCGTCAGGGCCACGCGGTGATCACGCTCGGTGGCGGCGACCCGATCCACCAGGAGCGCGAGCGCGAGGAGCTGGTCAACGTGCTGAAGACCGGCTCGCTGCCCGCGCCGCTGGTGGAGCAAAGCCACTCCAAGGTCGGCCCCACGCTCGGCCGCGACGCGATCGACAAGACCAAGGTGTCGTTCATCATCGGCATCTGCCTCGTGATCGTCATCATGGTCGGCGTGTATCGCTGGTCGGGCTGGATCGCGGTGTTCTCGGTCGTGTTCCACATCGTGATGACGCTCGCCGTCATGGCGACGTTCGGTGCGACGCTGACCTTGCCCGGGGTGGCAGCGATCGTGCTGTCGGTCGGGATGGAGGTCGATGGCAACATCCTCATCTACGAGCGGATACGCGACGAGCTGTTACTCGGAAAGTCGGTGCGCGGCGCCGTCGATCTCGGGTTCTCGCGCGCGTTCTCGGCGATCCTCGATGGCCAGCTGACGACCGCCGTGGCGGGCTGGGTGCTCTTGCAGTACGGATCGGGCCCGATCAAAGGGTTCGCCGTCATGCTGCTCGTTGGCGTGTTCACGACGCTGTCCACCAACATCTGGGTCACTCGCATCTTCTTCGACTGGTACATCGCCAGGAAGAAGGGCCAGCTGGCGACCATCTCGATCTGAGGCGGGCGATCCCATGACCGACCATCACAAGTTTCGTTATCTGCTGCCGCCCGGAAACAACTTCGCGTTCGTCTCGAAGTTCAAGATCTGGATCGTCGTCTCGATCTTGCTCATGGCAGTCGCGATCGGCTCGTTGTTCGTCAACAAGTCGGTCCGCGGCGAGTACATGAACTGGAACATCGACTTCAAGGGTGGGACCGAGCTCATCTACCTGTTCCAGAACAAGGCCACGCACGAGTACGTCAAGGTCGACCCGGCCAAGGTCCGCGAGGCGCTGACCAAGGCCGGAGAGGAGGGCTTCGACGTCTCCGAGATCGACGTCCAGTCGCACGACGGCATGATCGTGCGGACGCCGCGGTTCTCGGCCCAGAAGCCCGAGGCCGAGACCAAGGTCGCCGATGATCTGCAGAAGAAGTTCGCGGACCGCGAGATCGAGAAGCTGAGCTGGTCTGGCGATCGGATCTTCGTCCGCAGCAAGAAGCCGATCTCGAACCAGGATGCCGTCGCTGTGTTTGCCGCGGCGGGGCTCGATCTCAAGCCGTGGTCCGCCGAGGACACGCGGAGCTTCGCCACGCCCGATCAGAGCAACGCCACGTACAACCAGCAGTTCAGCGTGTGGGGCCTCGACCGGCAGTTTCAGAAGCTGCTCGAGAGCAAGCTCGACAACACCGAGGTCGTCGTCCACCAGAGCTACGGGGTCGGCGCCAAGGCCGGCGACAAGCTGCGCGACGATGCCGCGCGGTCGATCATCTACTCGATCTTTCTGATCATGCTGTACCTGTCGTTCCGGTTCGACATCCGGTATGCGCCAGGTGCGGCGTTCGCGACGATCCACGATGCCATCATGGTGATCGGCGTATTCGCGATCACGTGGCAGGAAGTCTCGCTCACCACGGTCGCGGGTCTGTTGACCGTGATGGGCTACTCGGTCAACGACACCGTGATCGTCTTCGACCGGATCCGCGAAAATCAGGCGAAGCTCAAGGATAAGAAGATCGAACGCATCATCGACATCTCGATCAACGAGATGCTGGTCCGGACGATCCTGACCTCCTCGACCGTGTTCGCGACCACGCTGATCATGAACATCTTCGGCACCGGCCTGGTGCGGAACTTCGCGTTCGCGATGAACATCGGCGTGATCGTCGGAACGTATTCGTCGATCTTCCTCGCGGCGCCAGTGTTCATGTGGATCTCTCGGAGGTTCTATTCGGGCCCAGCGCCCGCGCGCCGTCGCTATGCGTCGGTCACGTCAGCGTCGAGCTCCGAGCCTTCCGAGTCGCCTGCGGAGCCCGACGCGCCGTCTCCCGACGAGTAGCGCCGATCCCGGGATCGCCTCGAACCCAGGGATCTTCATGGGTTTCCTGGCGGTCTGGTGTCAGACCCGGGCACTAGGGTGCGGGCGTGCAACTGCGCCTGCGTCGTGTCGACGAAACCATCGTCTCGAAGCTCGCCGGCGCGTTGCGCGTGCGACCCGCGACCGCGCGCTGCCTGGTCGGCCGTGGCGTGATCGAGCCGCGCGACGCGCAAGGCTTCATCGATCCACGGCTCGCGGCACTGCGGCCACCGTCGGGGCTCGCTGGAATGCCGGGTGCGGTCGGGCGGCTCGCTGACGCCGTGGTGGCCCATCAGCGGATCGGCGTGTTCGGTGACTACGACGTCGATGGGGTCACCACCGCTGCGCTGCTGACCACATTTCTGCGCGCCGCGGGCGCTACCGTCGAGGTCGCGGTGGCGCGGCGCGACGCCGGCTATGGCTTCACCCCGGCGGCATCGGCCGACTTCGCCGCGAGAGGTTGCGACGTCATCGTGACCGGTGACTGCGGCACCAGCGATCTGGTAGCGATCGCCGCGGCGGCGGCCCACGGCATCGACGTGATCGTCGTCGACCACCACACGGTGCCCTCGGCTGACACGCCGCATCCGGCGATGTCGCTGGTCAATCCGTACCGTGCGGACTCCACGTTCCCGTTTCGCGGCATGGCGTCGGTCGGGTTGGCGTTCTATGTCGCCGCCGCCGTTCGCACCGAGCTCCGCGAGCGGCGCTACTTCGAGCGCGAGGGGCGGCCTGAGCCCGATGTTCGAGACCTGCTCGACTTCGTCGCGCTCGGCACGATCGCCGATCTCGTACCGCTCGCCGCCGAGAACCGCATCCTCACGGCGCTGGGGTTGCGGCGGCTGTCGAGCCGCGCACGTCCCGGGATCGCCGCGTTGCTCGCGGCGGCCGGTGTTGCCGAGGACCGCGAGGTCGACGCCCGCACGGTGGGGTGGAAGCTGGCGCCGCGGATCAATGCGCCGGGCCGGCTCGGCGCCGCGGAGCCGTCTCTGGCGCTGCTGCTCGCGGACGCCGCCTCGGCGCCAGCGCGCGCGCAGGCGCTCGAAGTCGCCAACACCGAGCGCCGCGCGATCCAGGATCGCGTGATGGCCGAGGCGCTCGCGCTGCTCGGCGACCGCGATCCCGGACCCGCGGTGGTGATCGCCGGCGAGGGCTGGCCGCCGGGCGTCGTCGGAATCGTCGCGGCGAAGCTCGTTGATCTGTACCAGCGTCCGGCGTTCGTCGTCGGGATCGATCCGGTCACCGGCTACGGCCGAGGCTCCGCGCGCACGGCCGGTGGCGTGAACCTCTACCGCGCGCTGTGCGAAGCAGCGCCGTGGCTGGACAAGTTCGGCGGGCACGCGGCCGCGGCTGGCTTCACCGTCCAGCGCGATTCGATCGCGGCGCTGTGCGAGTCGCTTGGCAGTGCGTGCGGCAGGCTCGCCGCCGGGTCCGGGCCGGTGGTCACCGGGCGCGACGTCGACGCTGAGGTCCAGCTCGCCGAGGTCGACGAGCGGCTCGCATCGGAGCTCGCGGGGCTCGGACCGTTCGGTCAGGACAACCCATCGCCGGTGCTGGTCACCCGCAACGTCCGGGTGACCGCCGCGCGCCGGGTCGGCGACGGCTCGCACCTGAAGCTCACGCTCGAGGACGATCGCTCGACCACGCGCACGGCGATCGGCTTCAACCTGGGCGATCGCGAGGTCGACGTCGGCGCGCGCGTCGATCTAGCGTTCCTGCCGACGGTGTCGACCTGGCAGGGCCGGCGCAGCGCCGAGCTCGAGCTGTCGGATCTGGCGATCGTTTCATAACCGCGGTATCCAATCCCCCGATCTGGGGCCTGAGCCCTGAGCCGATGAGCAGCGATGAGCGACGACGACAGCACAAAGCACGCAGCGAAGCTCGCCGCTGAGGACGACGTGCCCAAGTTGCCGCGAGGTCGTGGCATCCGTCTGTCGGGCGTGCAGCTGGTGCGGATCGCGGGGACCGCGGCTGTGCTCGTGGTGCTCCTCCTGATGCAGCGACCGTGCTCGCGTGCGGTGTCCACGTTCGTCACCAGCTTCGACGGACGCGGCGCGACGGGATCTGCTGGCTCTGGTGGTGCAGGCAGCTCGGGCTCTGCGGCGCGCGATGCAGGGGCTGCGACCGTGCCGCGGGCCGAGATCGCCGCACCTGCGGGCGCTGGAAGCGCCGCCCCGAGCGCCCCCAACGTCGACGACCGGGCCAAGGGGATCGATGGCTACGAGCACCTGGAGCCCGGCATGACCAACGATGAGGTCAAGGCGGCCATCGAGCGCGCGCGCGTCAAAGCGAGCCAGCAGCGGCGCCCCTGACGGCTGCCCGTGCCCGCGCCGCCGGCAAGCCTGTTTGCGCGAGGCGAACCTGTGAAGACGACTTACTTCCTCCCTAGCACAGCGTAACTACGGACAGATCACCCCCCGCACTTGGAGGAATCCACTTGCTCCGTGATCCAAGCGATGGTACCCATCCCCGCAGCTTCAATCGCTCCGCGGTAGAGGTGGCCCTTCGGCCACCTTTTTTTTCGGCCGTCGGAGCCGTCCAATCATCGCAAGCCCTCAAAAGTCCACGCCAGTGTCCAGAGCCCCCCTTCAACAGCGTCTGATTTCGATCGTCGAGCCCGTCTGCCAGGCAGCTGGCTACGAGCTGGTCGACCTGCGCTTCGTGCTGGAACAGGGTGGGTGGACCCTGCGGATCGCGATCGATCTGCCGATCGACGAGCATTCCGATCCGCACGAAGTCCCGTCGGACCGCGTCGATCTCGAGGATTGCGAGAACCTGTCGCGCGAGCTGTCGGCGGTGCTCGACGTGGAAGATCCGATCCCACAGGCGTTCGGTCTCGAGGTCAGTTCGCCGGGTATCGATCGCCCGCTCCGCATGCCGAGTCATTACCGGCACTTCGTCGGCAGCGAAGCCAAGATCCAGCTCGCGATGCCGATCCCGCTCCCGTCGGGCGAACGCCGTAACTTCAAGGGCATCCTGCGGGGGTTCGAGGACCATCCAGTTCCGACGGTCGTCATCGACTGTGACGGCACCACGTACCGGCTTGCGGTCGACGACATCGAGCAAGCCAAGCTCGTCCCGGACTGGGATGCGGTCATGAAGGGCAAGAGCGGCGTGGGAACCCCACAGCCCAAGCCGATCAAGCCGGGGCACCGGCCGAGCCAGAAGCGGCGCGGTCCCCCCCCGGCCGACAACCAACAGCATCACGCGCCTCATCGCGCGTCGCAAACGCCATCGGCGTCCGGCGCCAGCGACGACGCCAACGACGCAGGCAACAAGGAACAGGGATAGTCATGGAAGCCAAACTCGACATGGTCCTCGAGCAAGTCGGCCGGGACAAGAACATCGACAAGAGCGTGCTGATCAACGCGCTCGAGCAGGCCATCCTGACCGCCGCCAAGCGCACGTTCGGGATGAACCGTGAGATGGAGGCCAAGTTCAATCCGGAGACCGGCTCGGTCGATCTGTTCCTGATCGTCAACGTCGTCGACGAGGACGACGCCATCGAGGGCCGCGAGATCACCGTGGCGGAGGCCCACAAAGCCGGTCTCGAGGCCGAGCTCGGCGACGAGCTGCTGTTCCAGGTGTTCTATCGCTCCGAGGACGACGACCGGGCGCGCGAGCAGGACGAGAAGTTTGGCACCCTGATCGACCTCAAGAATGCCTCGAAGAAGTTCGGCCGGATCGCCGCGCAGACCGCCAAGCAGGTGATCTACCAGCGCGTCCGCGAAGCGGAGCGCGACAACGTTTACAACGAGTTCAAGGACCGCAAGGGCGAGATCATCTCGGGCATCGTGCGGCGGTTCGAGCGCGGCGCGCTCGTCGTCGATGTCGGCAAGGCCGAGGCCGTGCTGCCGATGCGCGAGCAGGTGCCGCGCGAGAGCTATCGCGTTGGCGACACGATCAAGGCGTATTGCCTCGATATCGACCGCAACGCGCGCGGCCCGCAGGTGATCCTGTCGCGCACGCACAAGGGGCTGCTCGAGAAGCTGTTCGAGCAGGAGGTCCCCGAGATCTACGAGAAGATCGTGCGGATCGAGTCGAGCGCCCGCGAGCCCGGTGCGCGCGCCAAGATCGCCGTGTCATCGCGCGATCGCGATGTCGATCCGGTCGGCGCCTGCGTGGGCATGAAAGGCAGCCGCGTCCAGGCCGTCGTCCAGGAGCTGCGTGGAGAGAAGATCGACATCGTCCCGTACGACGACGATCCGGCGCGCTTCGTGTGTAACGCGATCGCACCGGCCGAGGTTTCGCGCGTCATCATCGACGCCGAGGGCCACCGCATGGAGTTGATCGTTCCCGATGACAAGCTCTCGCTCGCGATCGGCAAGAAGGGCCAGAACGTCCGGCTCGCTTCGCAGCTCACCGGCTGGCGCATCGACATCCACAGCGAATCGAAGATCTACGAGCTCGAGCGCCGCGCGAAGGAGCAGATCTCGCAGGCCATCGACGCCGCGGGCTTCGATAGCCCGGTGGCGGACACGCTGTTCAAGCTCGGCTGGCGCTCGGTCGGCGAGCTGGGCCGCGCTCACGTCGACGAGTTGACCGGCCTGCCTGGCGTCGGCGGTCCGGACGGCGCGCGGAAGATCATCGACGCGGCGCAGCAGTACACGTCGTCCGGCGGGCGCCGGCGTGATGACGCCCGCAAGGAGACCGAGCGCCGTACCCAGATGTCGGGCACCGAGCAGCTGCTCGAGCTCGACGGTGTCGACCAAGACGTTCTCAATGTCCTCGCAACGGCGAACATTCATTCGCCCGAGGACCTCATCAGAATTCCCATCGAGCAGATCGCCACCACGACGGGGATCGATATGGGAGATCTCGCACGGCTCCGCCAACGTGCGATCAGCTGGCTGTCGGAGGTGTCGTCCTGATTTCTCATGTGCCTATGCGCACCTGCACCGGATGCAGGACCATTGCGCCGCAAAGCGAGCTCGTGCGGCTCGCGTTCGATGGTCCACGCCTGGTCATCGACCCCACCTCGCGCGTGCACAACGCCAATCCATCCCAGCGCGGACGTCGACTCCCGGGTCGCGGCGCGTATGTCCACGCTGACGTGGCCTGCGTGACCGCGCCCGGACTGTCCCGGAGCTTCCGGCGGCGGCTCGGTGCCACCGACATTTCACGGGTCGTGACCGAGATGTCACCGAGTCACGACAATTTGGGGGCGAAGGACCTGGCCGATCGACCAGCCGATGGGCCTGTTGATGGCCCAGCCGATGCCCTCCAAAACGCTAGTCAAAACGCCCCTGGCCTTGAGGGTGGAGACACTGTAGAAATGCCCCCTCGGAACAAGGCGAAGGACGACCGGAGCGAAGATGCGCGTCTATGAGATTGCCAAAGAGGTGGGCATCCCGAACAAGGATCTCATCGCCAAGATCCGAGCGCTCGGCCTCGAAGTGAACAATCACATGTCGTCGCTCGATGCCGACGACGTCGCACGCATTCGGCGTTCGCTCGAGAAAGAGAAGCAAACCGTTGCCCAGCCGCAGCAAACGCAGCGTCTGTCGACGGGTGGCGCAGTCCTTCGCCGCCGGTCCACCGGCGACAAGCCCGGTGACACCGACGAGCGCAGCACCGAGCGCGAGCCCGTACGGGCCCGTCCATCGCAGCCGGAGCCTGATCGCCATGCACCGCCCGCGGCTCAGCCACCTGCTCCCGTCGTTCGTCGCCGCGTCGCGGAGGAAGCACCCGTGGTAACACCAACGCCAGCTCCGCCGGCACCGAGGCCTGTCGTCGCGCGTGCCCCAGAACCCGTGGTCGCGCCACCGGTCGAACGAGCCGAGCCGGCCCCCGTGCCGGAGGCACGCCCGACCGAGCCTCGCGTCGAGGTCCGATTGGAGGCACCGGAACCTACGTCGGCCGAGCGTCCCGCGGAGCGCCCCGTCGAACGCGCTCCCGAACGGGCGCCGGAACCTCCGGTTGAGGTCCGTGCCGAAGAGCCGATCAAGCAGTCGACCGAACGGACCGAGCGTCCGTCTGAGCCCACCGCGTCGACCGAGTCGACGGCGCGGCCCACCGAGCGTGGAGAACGCGTGGAGCGAGCAGAACGTCCGGAGCAGCGAACAGACCAGGAGCCGGCTATGCGTACCGAGCGAGTGGGAGAGCGCGCCCCGGAGCGCGCGCCCGAACGTGCGCCGGAGCGGGTGGTTGCTCGCCCGGCCGAGCGGCCTGTGGATCGAGGTCCGGATCGTCCGGCCACCGATCGCCCCGCGACCGATCGCCCCACGAACGATCGTTCGACGGCCGGTCGTCCAGTCACCGATCGCCCGGCCACCGATCGCCCACCAGGGCGTTCGATGGACCGGCCGCCGCAACCGCCAGCGTCGGCTCCCGTGGGCACACGCAATGTTGCCAGGCCAGACGTCGGCCGGCGCCCCGATCACGTCGAGCAGCCTGTCGCCGCACAAGGTGATCGTCGCTCGCGTGTGATCGTCGCCGGACCCCAGGTCGTCGGTCGCGGCGGCGGTGGCGGTGGTCACGCGCAGGCTCAGGCGCAGCAAGTCCAGACCACGCGAGCTCCCGAGCGTTCGGGACCGCCGCCGTCGACACCGCTGCCGCCCCGCATCGTGTCGCCGCGCGGCGAGATGCGGCAGCCGCAGGTCGAGCACAAGCGGCCGACCGAGCCCACCGGTGATGCCCGCAGCCGCTTCGAGCTCGAGCTCGAGCGTGCCCGAGCGCGCACCGCCGAGCGTGAGCCGACGGAAGCCGCGCCGCGCGCAGCGACCGCGCCAGCCGAGAATGGCGAGGCCCAGGCGGCACCGCAGCGCGATCCGTCGCGTCCGGCGGTTGGCACCGTGATCTCGCTGCCCCCGCGTATCAAGATCACCGAGCGGACCCCGGCGGTCGGGCGACCGGCCCCCGGTCCGCAGCCGGTGAATCCGATCCGTGGTCGCTACGCGCAGCAGCAACAGCAGCGCGGCGGCCCGCGCGGCCCCGGTGGGCGTCCGGGCCCGCACAATGACTTCGGTCGCAAGAAGCTGCCGCTCGGCAAGAAGGGCAAGCAGACCACGATCACCACGCCCGCCGAGCACAAGCGGATCATCCGGATCGAGGACTCGATCTCGGTGGCCGATCTCGCGCGGAACATGGGCATCAAGTCGCCCGAGGTGCTGAAGAAGCTCTGGGGTATGGGCATGACCGGCGTGAACATCAACGCCGCGATCGACCTCGACACCGCCCAGCTGCTCGCGAGTGAGTTCGGCTACGAGGTCCAGAACGTCGCCTTCAAGGAAGAGGACATCTTCGCGCAGAAGGTCGACGACAACGAGCAGATGACGCCGCGCTCGCCGGTCGTGACCGTGATGGGTCACGTCGATCACGGCAAGACGACGCTGCTCGACTCGATCCGGAAGGCCCGGGTCGCCGCCGGCGAGGCCGGCGGGATCACCCAGCACGTCGCGGCCTACAAGGTCGCCGCGCCGGGGCACGGCGACATCGTGTTCCTCGACACCCCGGGCCACGAAGCGTTCACCGAGATGCGCGCCCGCGGCGCTCAGGCGACCGACATCGTGGTCTTGGTGGTCGCGGCGAACGACGGCGTGATGCCCCAGACGCTCGAAGCGCTGGCGCACGCCAAGGACGCCGGTGTGAAGATCATCGTTGCCGTCAACAAGATCGACATGCCGGATGCGGCGCCCGATCGGGTGCGGCAGCAGCTCGCCGATCACGGCCTGATCCCGGAAGAGTGGGGAGGCGATACGATCTACGCCAACGTCTCGGCGCTGCGCGGCGAGGGCATCGAGAACTTGCTCTCGCAGATCGCGGCAACCGCCGACTTCCTCGAGCTGCGCGCCAACGCCAACAAGCCGGCCTCCGGCCTGGTGATCGAGGCACGGCTCGACCGGAATCGCGGTCCGATGGCGACCATCCTGATCCAGGAGGGCACGCTGAAGGTCGGCGACATGGTGGTCGCCGGGCGGACGTTCGGCAAGGTGCGCGCGATGCTCGACGATCGCGGCAACTCGCTCGAGGAGGCGGGTCCATCGACGCCGATCGAAGTGCTTGGGCTCGATGGCGTGCCGGACGCCGGCGATCAGGTGAACGCGGCCGAGGACGACAAGGTCGCCAAGCAGGTCGTCGAGCACCGCCGGCAGATCGAGCGCAAGCGCGAGCTGGGCTCCAAGCAGCGGTTCTCCCTCGAGAACATGATGGAGCGTAACTCCGTCGGTGCGAGCAAGGAGCTCAAGGTCGTGCTCAAGGCCGACGTTCAGGGCTCGGCCGAGGCGATCAAGGCGTCGCTGACCAAGCTGTCGACCGAGAAGGTCAAGGTCAACGTGATCGCGGCCGGCGTGGGCGGCATCACCGAGAGCGACGTCAACCTGGCCAAGGCCGGTGGCGCGATCATCGTGGGCTTCCATGTCCGGCCCGCGGGCAAGAGCAGCAAGCACGCCGAGCAAGAAGACGTCGAGATCCGGCTGTACGACATCATCTACGACGCGCTCGACGACGTGAGATCGGCGATGGCCGGCCTGCTCGCGCCGATCAAGCGCGAGGTGGCGATGGGCAAGCTGCAGGTTCGCGACACGTTCTCGATCCCCAAGATGGGGACCGTGGCGGGCTGCATGGTCACCGACGGCAAGATCACGCGCAAAGCGCACCTGCGGATCATCCGCGACGCCGTCCAGGTCTACGAAGGCAAGGTCGGCAGCTTGCGGCGGTTCAAGGACGACGTCAGCGAGGTCTCGAACGGCTACGAGTGCGGCGTGATGATCGCTGGGTGGAACGAGATCAAGCAGAACGACATCATCGAGGCCTACGAGGTCATCGAGGAAGCCGCGCAGCTCTGAGGGTGACGCCGGCGCGGTCGCTGCGCCGGCGGATCCCGGAGTGGGGGCCACCCGTCGATCCGACGGTTGGTGTTCGCTTCCTTGGCGGCTTGGAAGCCGGCGGGGTAGGGTGAGGCTGTGTACGTCGGCATGGCCCGCATCAGCATGGTGCTCGCGAATGCCCATTCGCTCAAAGAGAAGCGAATGGTCATCCGGCGGATCAGGGATCGGGTCCGCGAGCGGCTGGGTGTGTTCGTGAGCGAGGTTGGCTCGTCCGAGATCAAGGACTCGTGGCAACGCGCCGAGCTCGGGACGGCGGTCGTGAGCAGTGATCGAGCCAAGGCGCTCGCCGTGATCGATGATGTGATCCGAGTCGCTATGTCGGCGGGTGGCGCCGAGATCACGGCGGTCGCGAAGGACGCGATCACGTTCGATGCCGAGGCGTCCCTGGGGACCGCGCTCGAGGAACGGAACGAGATCGATAGAACAGGCTCCGGCGACAAGGCCGCCGGGAGCGACGACTGGGTCCCCGATGCCTGGCGCGAGGAGTTGTAGTTGTGAGTCAACGCAAGCAGCGGGTCGAGCACGGATTGCGCGACGTCTTGACCGAGATGATCACGCGCGAGGTCAAGGATCCGCGGGTCCGCGCCGCGACCCTCATCACCGTCACCAAGGTCGAGCTCAACGTCGATCTCTCGGTCGCCATGGTCTACGTCTCGATCATCGGGGACGACGCGACCGCCGACGGCGTGCTCGCAGGACTGTCGAAGGCGGCCGGCTTCCTGCGCGGTCCGGTTGGCCGCAGGCTCAACCTCCAGCACGCGCCCGAGCTGCGGTTCCTGGCCGACGCGTCGATCGACATGAGCGAGAAGCTCGCCGCGATCATCCGCGATGACGAAGAGCGCGCGCGTGCCGTCGGTCGCGAGATCAGCCGGCCCCCGGGATCTTCGGTTCCTCCGCGGGCCGCGAGTGCGGTGGCAGCGACCCCCGAGGTTGCCGCCCCGGCGGCGGGGTCCGACGAAGAGGACCCCGCATGAACGAGCGCCGGATCACGATGCCGTTGGAGCTGCCGAGCGCCGCGACGACGCTATCGCTCGCCTGTGATGTGCTGCGGCGTGCTGAGCGCATCCTGTTGACGAGTCATCGCCGGCCCGACGGCGATGGTACCGGCTCGATGGCGGGGCTCGCGTCGCTGCTGCGGGCGCGCGGCAAGACCGCGGTGATCTACTCGATCGATCCGATCGCGCGGCGCTACAAGTGGCTGCCGCTGGCCAACACCACCGTGAACACGATCTCGTTCGACGAGCGGTTCGATTGCACGATCGTCGTCGATTGCGCCGACGCCACGTTGCTCAGCGACACCCTGCCGCCCCCCGAGGTCCGCGGCCTCCTGATCACGCTCGACCACCACGCCAGCGGCCATCCGTTCGGCGACATCGCGGTCTGGGATCCCACGGCCGCCGCGGTCGGCGTGCTCGTTCACCGGATCGCCGTGCGCGAGGGCTGGCCGATCACCTGCGAAGCGGCGATCCCGCTCTACGTATCGCTGATCAGCGATACCGGTGGGTTCCGCCACGCCAACACCAACGCCGAGGTGCTCTACGTCGCCGCCGAGCTGGTTCGTGCCGGCGTCGTGCCATCGGCGATCGCGGCGTCTCTCGAGGAGCGGCCGAGCCCGGGCAAGCTCCGGTTGCTGGGCTCGGTGCTGTCCACGCTCGAGCTCCACTGCGCGGGGCGCGCGGGCGTCCTGAGCGTCACGACCGACATGGTCGAGGGCGCGCGTGCGTCGTGGGAGGACATCGAAGGCATGGTCAACTGGGCGCGCAACGTCGACGGCGTGCAGGTCGGCGTGCTGCTCACCACCGCCAAAGGCGGCGGGGTCCGGATCTCGATGCGATCGCGCAGCGAGAAGGTCGACGTCGGCAAGGTCTGCATGACGCTCGGCGGCGGCGGCCACCCCGGTGCCGGTGGCTGCCACCTCCCGGGCGATCTCGCGACCACCAAGGACCGCGTCGTCCGTGCCCTCGAGCAGGCGTTCAATCGCTACAGCCGACCGGTGACCGAGCGACCCCACGAGCCGGTTGTCGAGTGATGCCAGCGCCGGTGATCTGACGCGTGCACGGCATCCTCGTCATTGACAAACCCGCCGGCATGAGCTCGGCGACCGCGGTCGAGCACGTCCGCCGCGGCCTCGGGATCGAGCGCGCTGGACACGGCGGCACCCTCGATCCGATCGCGACCGGTGTGCTGGCGATCTGCGTCGGTGCCGGGACCAAGCTCGCGCAGTTCCTGCTCGCCGACAACAAGGCCTACGAGGCCGAAGGCGTGCTCGGCGTCCAGACCGACACGCTCGACCGGACCGGCCGGGTGGTCGACGAGCGCTCCGTCGATGTCACCCGCGAGGCGCTGCTGGCCGCGGTGGCCAGCCATCGCGGTGAGCAGACCCAGATCCCGCCGATGTACTCGGCGATCAAGCAGGGCGGTGTCCGGCTCTACCACCGTGCGCGCGCCGGCGAGGAGGTGGTGCGCGCCCCGCGCGCGATCCGGATCGATCATCTCGAGCTACTCGCGTTCGAGCCCCCGCGATTCCGGATCGCGATCGCGTGCAGCAAGGGGACGTACATCCGCAGCCTCGTCGCCGATATCGGCAACGCAGTGGCCGCCGGCGCCCACCTGGCCGAGCTCCGCCGGACCCGCAGCGGCCGGTTCACGATCGATCAGGCGGTCCCGCTCGATCGGCTCACCCAGGCCACGCTGATTCCGCCGGCACAGGCGACCGATCTGCCGGCGGTGACCGTGCCGCAAGCCCTGATCGCCCAGATCTTCAACGGCGTCCAGCTGCCGGTCGCGACATTGGGCGCCGACCACCTCGAGCGCTTCCAGCTGCTCGACGAAGCTGGCCAGCTACTCGCGGTGGCGCACCCGCAGGATGGCCGGACCGTCTACGACCGCGTGTTCCCCGAGCTCGCTACGACCGGTCGTGGCGGGTCATGACGCGCGCAGCGGGCAATGGCTTGATCCTGCGCGCCACCGCGATGAGCTCGCGGGCGTCGTGCCGGAGCGATGTGCCCCGCCCGAAGACGTAGATGAGCGCGTAGGTCGCGAGGGCCGTGAGCGAGCCCGGCATGGTGATCTCCCAGAGCCGTTCCCGCTCCCATCCCGAGGTCAGCGACAGCACGTAGGAGGTCACGATCGCGGCGGCGATTGCCGTACCGGCGAACCCCTGAAACCGTAGTGCCCACGCCTTTCTTCGATCCCACCGCGCGGTCGCGATCTCGTCCGCCATCCGACGGCCCATGCTAGCACGCGCTCGGCGGCCTCCGCAAAACCCTCGCCTTGGACGAATGATCGCAATAGTTAAAGATGGTTGCGTGGTTCCACCGCAGTCGGCGGTCACCGCGGCTTGACGCCTGGCACCCGTTCCCCCAATCTGCGCTCGACCACGGAGCTCGTTGCGTTCGATTCTCGAACATGGCGCGACCGTCGGCGACTGGAGTACTGCAATGCCCGTTTCTACCGTTCGTAAAGCCGAGACCATTTCCAAGTTCCAGCAGGCACCCGGCGACACCGGATCGCCTGAAGTGCAGGTTGCCCTGCTGTCGGAGCGCATCGCGCACCTGACCGAGCACCTCAAGAACAACCACAAGGACCACCACAGCCGGCGTGGTCTTCTGAAGATGGTCGGCCAGCGCCGCGCGCTGCTCGACTACTTGAAGCGCAAGAGCCTCGACCGCTACCGCAAGCTGATCGACACGCTCGGTCTCCGCCGCTAAGCGGTGGCACTGGTGGGAGCGTCGATCGGGTTCGCTCGCATCGACGACGTGCCGCTGGTCAGCGGCCCCGGTGGCAGTTGTCGAAGCCCCGCGCCAACGGGAACCCGCCGTGACGGATGCCACGGTACCCACGACGGACGCAAGGTACGCCCACCATGAGCGGGCAGGCCGCGCCGCCGGGGAGGCCGAAGCCGACCCCGGCACGGCTGGCGGTCGGGTCGCGCCGACGGGGTCACGCTACTGGGAGGCAGAAGCCAAGCCCGGCACGGCTGGCGGTCGGGTTGCGGTCGGGCCGCGCCGCCGGGGCCACGCTACTACTGGGCAACGGCCAGCCATGTCGCGCACCTACTCGTGGAGATCGACTCCACGCGCGGGTCGCTGCGGTTCGATGGGCACGCTGTCCTGGAATAGCGGCGAGCTGACCTGTGCGAAGCTCGATCGCGCCACTGGGGGGCGGGGGCGGCTTCCGTTTCGCGGCACGCTGGCGCATCGCCCTGCGGCTCGCGCAGGGGTGATCCCGCGCTCGACTGCCGTAGATCGCGTCGGGCGGCGGCGACCGCACCGCGAACGCGCCGCAGCGAGTCATCGCGCAGCGTCTCCGGCCGCGGAAATCCACGGAGGCGGCGACAGCGCTGCGCTATCTGCGGGACCAGCCGCGGCGGCGAATTGGGCCGGGTGCGGGGTCGATCTGGGCCGGTGGTTCGTGAGGCAACCCTGGATGGTTACGGACTTTTCTTTTGCGCGGGAGTGTGCCATACCGCGGGCGAGCAAGAACCAAGTCACTGTAGCGTCGTTGAAGCTTAGGAATCGCGCTGGTTTGATCGTTCCGTCGAGTCTCTCGAGTTGCTCGCGTTGATCCGCGGGGGCCGTCGAGAGGTTGGGCAGAGGGACCAGGCCACGAAACCGCAGCCAGGCGACGTGACTACCGAAAGGGACACGTATGCCGTTCGTTCGTGAAACCGCCGTTGTCGGCGGCAAAGAGATCGTTATCGAGACCGGGAAGTGGGCCAAGCAGGCCAGTGGCTCGGTCGTCATTCGCTGCGGCGAGAGCATGGTCCTCGTGACCGCCGCCGGATCGCAGCAGCCGCGCGACATCGACTTCATGCCGCTGACCTGCGAGTACCGCGAGAACTTCTACTCGTCCGGCAAGATTCCGGGCAGCTTCTTCCGCCGCGAAGGCCGCACCACCAACGACGAGATCCTGATCTGTCGGCTGATGGATCGCCCGGTTCGGCCGCTGTTCCCCAAGGGCTGGTTCATCGACACGCAGATCATCGCCAACGTCGTGTCGTTCGACAAAGAGAACCCGACCGACGTGCTGGCGATGACCGGCGCCTCGGCCGCGCTGCACCTCTCGGATCTGGTGTGGGCCGGACCCCTTGCTGGCGTTCGCGTCGGCCGGATCGACGGCCAGTTCGTCGCCAACCCGACGTTCGCCGAGCGCGAGAAGTCGGACATGGACATCATCGTCGCCGCCAGCAAGGACGCGATCATGATGGTCGAGGGCGAGATCAAGGAGCTGCAGGAAGACGTCGTGATCGACGCGCTGCTGTTCGCTCACCAGGCGGTCCAGCCGCTGATCGAGCTCCAGGAGCGGCTGCGCGCGGCCAACGGCAAGGAGAAGCGGCCGTTTGCTCCGCCGGCCGTCGATGAGTCGCTCACCGTGCGGGTCAAGGAGCTGGCGTGGGACCGGCTCGCCCAGGCGATGACGACCAAGGACAAGAAGCTGCGCCGCGACGCGCTGTCATCGCTGCACCTCGACCTCCGCACCCAGCTGACCGGCGAAGGCCAGCCGTGGCACGGCAAGTCCAAGGACGTCGACGCCGCATACGCCAAGGTCCAGAAAAAGTGGGCGCGCGGCAACACGCTCGCGACCCGCAAGCGGATCGACGGCCGCGCCCCCGACGAGATCCGCCAGATCACGATCGAGACCGGCGTCCTGCCGCGCGCGCACGGCTCGGCGCTGTTCACGCGTGGCGAGACCCAGGCGCTGGTCGCCGTCACGCTCGGCACCAAGTACGACGAGAAGAAGCTCGACACGCTGCTCGGCGATCAGAAGAAGACGTTCTACATGGACTACAACTTCCCGCCGTTCTCGACGGGAGAGGTCAAGCCGCTGCGCGGTCAGTCGCGCCGCGAGGTCGGCCACGGGTTCCTCGCCGAGCGCAGTGTCGAGGCGATCGTCCCGATCTATGAGGACTTTCCGTACACGATCCGCGTCGTGTCCGACATCCTCGAATCGAACGGTAGCTCCTCCATGGCGTCGGTGTGCGGCGGCTCGCTCGCGCTGATGGATGCTGGCGTGCCGACCAAGGCGCCGGTCGCCGGGATCGCCATGGGCCTGATGAAGGAAGGCAACGACTACGTCGTGCTGTCCGACATCCTCGGAGATGAAGATCACCTGGGCGACATGGACTTCAAGGTGACCGGTACGCGGCGCGGCATCTGCGCGCTGCAGATGGACATCAAGGTCGACGGCCTGACCCGCGAGATCCTCGAGAAAGCGCTCGAACAGGCCAAGCGGGGCAGGCTCCACATCCTCGAGAAGATGGACCACGCGATCTCGACGGCGCGCGACGAGGTGTCGATCTACGCGCCGCGTATCGTGACCGTGCAGATCAAGCCGGACAAAGTCCGCGACATCATCGGACCCGGCGGCAAGACGATCCGCGCGATCCAGGAGCAGACCGGCGCCCAGATCGACATCGCCGACAACGGCATCGTGTCGATCGCGTCGTCGAACTCCAAGGCGATCGAGCAGGCCCAGGCCCTGATCTCCGGCCTGACGATGGAGCCCGAGGTCGGCCAGTTCTACAACGGCATCGTGAAGAAGATCGTCGAGATCGGCGCGTTCGTCGAGATCATGCCCGGCACCGACGGCCTGCTGCACATCTCCGAGGTCGCCAAGGAGCGCATCCGCTCGGTCGAAGACGTCCTCAAGGAGGGCGACGAGGTGGTCGTGAAGTGCATCAAGGTCGACCGCGACGGCAAGATCCGCCTGTCGCGCCGCGAGGCGCTCGACGCCAACCCCGGCCCCGAAGAGATCCACAACTACATCATCTGAGCTGCGCTTACTGTTTCGGGGGGCGCCCTACCCACGGGCACCTGTTCGGACGTTGGCGCATGCGATACGATGACTCATGCGGCCGCGGGTCCAGATCAAGAAGCTCCGGCCTGACGCGATCGTCCCTGCGTACATGACGGCACACGCGGCGGGGCTCGACCTGAGCGCGGCGCTCGACCAGCCGGTCGAGATCGCGCCCGGTGCTCGGATGGCGATCCCGACGGGGCTCGCGATCAAGCTCCCCGAGGGCTACGAAGCCCAGCTCCGCCCCCGCTCCGGGCTCGCCCGAGAGCATGGCATCACGCTGGTCAACGCACCGGGAACGATCGACGCCGACTACGTGGGGCCGATCCTCGTGCTGCTGATCAATCACGGCGACCGCCCGGTCCGCATCGAGTCAGGGCAGCGGATCGCGCAGCTCGTCATTGCGCCCGTCGTGCAGGCGGAGCTCGCCGAGGTCGCCGAGCTGCCGAGCACCGCGCGTGGCGCCGGCGGATTCGGATCGACGGGGCGATGAGCACGCGGCAACCAACTGACGACGTCGGCGCGACGCTGTTCGATGCCGACCGTGCGGCCGCCACCGCGCGCGACTCGTTCGAAAAGGACGCCACCGACGTCAATCCTCGCATCGGGTTCACCAGGATCGAGCAGGCCACGCCGACCCAGGTCGATCCAGCCGCGCCGACCGAGCTCACCGCCGAGCCCGAGCGCAGCGAACCGGTTCGCGCGATCTCGATGAAGGACCAGCTCGACGCTCAGAACCAGCGTCCCAGCGACCAACGCGATCCGTGGAATCACCGCGTGCCCCTCCATATCCAGCTGCGCTCGATGGCGGAGGTGTCGGGCCGTGACACCCCCGCCGGCGGCATGGGCCACCTCGCACCACCGCGTGATCCCCGCCAGGCGCGGGCACGCCGAGTGCGCAGCAATGTCGTGTGGGCCGGTGTGGCGATCGCGCTCGCGGGGACGATCTCGCTGGCGATCTGGTTCGTCGCCGGCCGCTAGCCAAACTCCGTCAGGCGGTGTGCACGCCGCGTAGGACCGCAGTCGCCCACAGCATCCAGCCGGTGACGGCGACCAAGCTGCGCACGCCGATCGCAAGCAAGCCAATCTGGCGATCTGTGTCGCCGATGACGACCGACATTCACCCAGCGTATCATCGCGGCCGCGATCCCCGTGCTTGCGGCAGGCGCTCGAGTTGGGTACAAGTGCCGCGGACGGCCCCATGATCCCTCGCTACAGTCGACCCGAGCTTGCTGCGCTGTGGGACGACAAGTACCGCTTCGAGCTCTGGCTCGAGATCGAGCTCGCGGCCTGCGCGGCGATGGAGCGCGCGGGCACGGTGCCCGCCGGAACCGCGGAGCGCGTTCGCACGGCCGCCGCCGGCAAGCTCGATCCGGCGCGGATCCTCGCGATCGAAGCCAAGACCCGTCACGATGTGATCGCGTTCCTCACTCACGTCGAGGAGCTCGCCGGTGAGCCGGCGCGCTGGCTGCACCTCGGCATGACGTCGTCGGACGTGCTCGACACCGCGCTGGCGATCCAGACCGGCCGGGCGCTCGACCAGATCCTCGACGCGATCGGCAAGCTCCAGGCCGCGCTCGCTGCCCGCGCGCGCGAGCACGCGGCGACGCCGATGATCGGCCGGTCGCACGGTATCCACGCCGAGCCGATCACCGCCGGGCTGACGTTCGCGCGGTGGTACGCCGAGGTCGCGCGTGCCGCCGAGCGGGTGGCGCGGGCCGCGCACGCCATCGCGGTGGGCAAGATCGCCGGTGCCGTCGGGGTCTACGGCAACCTCGATCCCCAGATCGAAGCCGAGGCGCTCGATCAGCTCGGGCTGGCGGCCGAGACGGTCGCCACCCAGATCGTCGCCCGCGATCGCCACGCCGAGGTGTTTTGCGCGCTCGCCCTGCTCGGCACCGCGATCGAGCAGATCGCGCTCGGGGTGCGGCACTGGCAGCGCACCGAGGTCGGCGAGGCCGAGGAGGGGTTCGGCGCCGGCCAGAAGGGCAGCTCGGCGATGCCGCACAAGAAGAACCCGATCCTCAGCGAGAACCTGTGCGGCCTGGCGCGGCTGCTGCGGTCGTACGCGCAGGCCGGGCTCGACAACGTGGCGCTGTGGCACGAGCGCGACATCTCGCACTCGAGCGTCGAGCGGGTGGCGATGCCCGACGCGACGATCCTGGCCGACTTCATGACCGCGCGCGCGACCTCCCTGGTCGACGGCCTGGTGGTTCATCCGAGCCGGATGCGCGCCAACCTCGATCGCACCGGTGGCCTGTACTTCTCCGAGGCCGTGCTGCTCGCGCTGGTGCGCACCGGCCTGCCGCGCCAGGCGGCCTACGAGCTGGTCCAGCGCTCGGCGCTCGCGGCGATCCACGAAGCCGCGAGCGACGGCCAGACCGGCGCCAAGCCGGGCCGGTTCCGTGCGCTGCTCGGCGCGGACCCCGAGATCGCATCGCGGCTCGACGCCGCCCAGCTCGACGCGCTGTTCGATCTCGAGCACCACTTGCGCCACGCGCCGGCGATCCTCGAACGCGCCCTTGGAGGCTTGCGATGACGGATGCAACGACTCGTGATGCCACGCTCCACGCGCAGCTCGCGCACACCCTCGACGGCACGCCGTTTCGGACGATCCGCGGCGAGGCGCTCGAGCGCTACGACGGCAAGGTCCGCGATTGCTTCATCGATCCGGCGCACGGCGAGCGCATCATCATCGTCACCGATCGGCTGAGCGCGTTCGACGCCGTCGTCGGCACGATCCCGTTCAAGGGCCAGGTCCTGAACCAGCTCGCGCAGTTCTGGTTCGACAAGACCGCGTCGATCGCGCCCAATCACATGATCCGCGTGCCCGATCCGAACGTGATGATCGCGCGCGAGTGCGAGCCACTTCCCGTCGAGCTCGTCATGCGGGCGTACCTCACCGGCGTGACGTCGACCTCGATCTGGAAGGCCTATGAAGCCGGGGCCCGCACGTTCTGCGGCCACGCGCTGCCCGACGGCATGCGCAAGAACGAGCCGCTGCCGCGCGCGATCCTGACGCCGTCGACCAAGGGCAACAAGGGCGATCACGACATCTCGGTGTCGCGCGACGAGCTGCTCGCGATGGGCCGGATCACCCCGGCGCTGTTCGATCGCGCGGCCGAGCTCGCTGCGGCGCTATTCGCCGCGGGCCAGCGCCACGCCGCCGCGCAGGGCTTGATCCTCGCCGATACCAAGTACGAGATCGGCATCGATCGCAGCCTCGGCGACGGTGACCCGCTGGTCGTGATCGACGAGATCCACACCCCCGACTCGTCGCGCTACTGGTACGCCGACGACTACGAGGCGCGGCTCGCCCGCGGCGAGGAGCCGCGCAGCCTGGACAAGGAGTACGTCCGGCGCTGGCTGGCCAATGACGCTCATTGGTCGGGGGACGGCCCGCCGCCGGTCATGCCGGCCGAGGTCCGCGTCGAGGCGGCGCGCCGCTACATCGCGTCCTACGAGATCGTCACCGGCGAGACCTTCGTCCCCGACACGCGCGAGCCGATCGCGCGGATCGCCCAGGCGCTGGACGCCCGATGACGCCCGGGCCGCGAGCCGACGCTGTCGCTCGCGAGCAGGCCGTGGTGCTAAGCTATCCGTCAACTATGGGCGCCGCGTTCAGGAAGCCATATGTGACGTTCGCCGACTACCTCGAAGCCGAACAGTCGGGGGACGTCAAGCACGAGTGGTTCAACGGCGCGGTGTACGCGATGTCTCGCGGTACGCCGGAGCATGCGCGGTTGAGCGCACAGGTCGTCTGGGTCATCCGCAATTCATTGCCCCGCGACTGCAACGTGTATTCGAGCGACTTGATGCTGTACGTCGCTGAGGTCCAGCTCTCCACGTATGCGGATGCCACGGTGGTGTGCAGCCAGCTCGAAACCATCACCGTCAAGCGCAATGGCAAGTCGCTCGGCGAGGGTGTCACCAATCCCACGGTGATCATCGAGGTGCTTTCGGAGTCCACCGAGCGCTACGATCGCGAAGAGAAGTTCGCGTACTTTCGCACCCTGCCATCGCTTCAGGAATACGTCCTCGTGTCCCAGGACGAACGCGCGATCGAAGTCTTCCGGCGGCCGTCGTCGCCGGCCTCCTCGGCGGCGCTCCCCGGGGCTCGCTGGGAGTGCGACACCGCGCGCGCGGGCGGCACGATCACGATCCACGGCTGCGCCATCGAGGTCGATGCGATCTACGGTGCGCGCGACTGACGTTTTCATGTCTGACAAACCAGGCGTCTCGAGTCGAACCCTTCCCACCCACGGCGCAGGTGCGCCATGTTGATCCTCCCCGGGCGGACCGCGCTCGGCGCGGCGAACCAGCTGCGGGCGCTGGCCAAGGCGCGCGCCGCATGCCCCGGCGTCCGCGGGCTGACCGCGCGCTGGACGCACCTGGTGACGACCAGCCGGCCGCTGACCGAGGCTGAGGCGGCCCAGCTCGACGACATGCTGGCGTACGGGCCGGTCGATGACAACCCGCCGGCGATTCCCGCCGGCTCGGTCGAGACCGTGGCGTTCTTCGTCGCGCCACGGATCGGCACGACGTCGCCGTGGTCGTCGAAGGCGACCGACATCGCGCACGTGTGCGGGCTCGCCGCGATCACGCGGATCGAGCGCTGCGTGGCGTACGTCGCGACCGGCGGCGGGCTGGCGGTCCGCGACCTCGGGCCGGCGCTGGCGGATCGCATGACCGAGAGCGTGATCGTGGACGAGGCCGACCTCTCCAAGATCGTCGCGCACGGTGGTGCCCCGCGACCGCTCGGCTTCGTGCGGCTCGGCAGCGACGCGCGGGCGACGCTCGCCGACGCGAGCCAGCGGCTCGGCCTGGCGCTCGCCGATGACGAGATCGGGTATCTTGCCGAGCGCTACGGCGAGCTCGGCCGCGATCCGACGGACGTCGAGCTCATGATGTTCGCGCAGGCGAACAGCGAGCATTGCCGCCACAAGATCTTCAACGCCGAGTTCCACATCGCGGGCGCGCAGCAGCCGCACTCGCTGTTTCAGCTGATCAAGCTGTCGACGCAGCACGCGCCCGAGGGCGTGCTGTCGGCGTACAAGGACAACGCGGCGGTCGTCGAAGGCGTGGTCGCGGAGCGGCTGTTCCCGGACGCCGACGGCGTGTACCGCGGCCATCGCGAGCCGCAGCACATCCTCGGCAAGGTCGAGACGCATAATCACCCGACGGCGATCTCGCCGTTCCCCGGCGCCGCGACCGGCTCCGGCGGCGAGATCCGCGATGAAGGCGCGACCGGCCGCGGCGGCAAGCCCAAGGCCGGCCTGGTCGGCTTCACGGTGTCGGATCTGCGGTTGCCGGGAGCCCGCGAGCCGTGGGAGCTGCCCGACGAGCGCTGGGTCGGCTCGCCGGCGCGGATCGCGACCGCGCTCGATATCATGACCGACGGGCCGCTCGGCGGCGCCGCGTTCAACAACGAGTTCGGCCGCCCGGCGATCCTCGGCTACTTCCGGACCTTCGAGCTCCCCGACCCGGACGGCGGCACCGTGCGCGGTTATCACAAGCCGGTGATGCTGGCCGGCGGGATCGGCGCGGTCCGGCCAGGCCACGTCGCGAAGGCGCCGATCCCGGCGGGCGCGGCGCTGATCGTGCTCGGCGGGCCGGCGTTTCTGATCGGCCTGGGCGGTGGCGCCGCGTCGTCACTGGCGCAGGGCGCGTCGGCCGAGGATCTCGACTTCGCGTCGGTCCAGCGCGACAACGCGGAGATCCAGCGGCGCTGTCAGGAAGTGATCGACCGGTGCTGCGCGATGGGCGACGACAACCTCATCCTGTCGATCCACGACGTCGGCGCGGGTGGGCTATCGAACGCGCTCCCCGAGCTGGTCCACGACGCCGGGCTCGGCGCGAGCCTCGCGCTGCGCGCGATTCCCACCGGCGAGCCCGATCTGTCGCCCCTCGAGCTGTGGTGCAACGAGGCGCAGGAGCGCTACGTGCTCGCGATCGCACCGGAGCGAGTCGACGAGCTTGCGGCGCTGTGTGCGCGAGAGCGTGCGCCGTGGGCGCGCGTCGGAACCGCCGCCGCCGGGGGGCGCCTCGTGCTTGGCGACGCGGGCGCGCCGGCGGACGCCCAGCCGCCGATCGATCTCCCGCTCGAGCTCGTGCTCGGCAAGCCGCCGCGCATGGTTCGCCGCGCCGAGCGGGTGGCGCCGCGCCGCACCGCCCTCGATCTTGGGGGCGCCAGCGTGGCCGAGGCGCTCGACCGCGTGCTCGGCCTGCCCACCGTCGCCGACAAGACGTTCCTGGTCACGATCGGCGACCGCACCGTCGGCGGCATGATCTCGCGCGACTCGATGGTCGGTCCGTTCCAGGTCCCGGTCGCCGATTGCGCGCTCACGCTCGCGGGGTTCGACACCACGGCCGGCGAGGTCATGGCGATCGGAGAGCGCCCGCCGATCGCGTTGCTCGATGCTGCCGCCGCGTCGCGGATCGCGATCGGCGAGGCGATCACCAACCTCGCGGCCGCTCCGATCGGCCCGCTGTCGCGCATCAAGTTGTCGTGCAACTGGATGGCCGCCGCCGGTCACCCGGGCGAGGACGCGCGGCTGTACGACGCCGTTCGCGCGGCCAGCGATTGCGCGGTCGCGCTCGGGATCGCGATCCCCGTCGGCAAGGACTCGATGTCGATGCGCACGGTGTGGCAAGCGGCTCGCACCGCCGCGGCACCTGCGGCCACGACGCGCACGGTGGTCTCACCGGTGACCTTGATCGCGACGGCGTTCGGTCCGGTCAACGACGTGCGGCTCGCCGTGACACCCGAGCTTCGCGGCGGCGGGCGCGCGCTGCTGCTCGTCGATCTCGGTGGTGGCCAGAACCGCCTGGGTGCCTCGTGCCTCGCGCAGGTGTTCGGCCAGCTCGGTGACACCCCACCCGATCTCGATGATCCGAGGCGGCTCGCGGGCTACTACGGCGTGGTCCAGGAGCTGGTCGCTGAGCACAAGCTGTCGGCCTACCACGATCGTGCCGACGGCGGCCTGGTCGTCACCGTGCTCGAGATGGGGTTCGCGGCCGGCACCGGCCTCGAGCTCGACGTCACCGGCGTGGCCGACGATCCGTTCGCGGCGCTGTTCAGCGAGGAGCTCGGCGCGGTGGTGGAAGTCGCGGAGGCGGACGTCGACCACGTGTGCACGCAGCTCGCCGCCACCGGTGCGCGCGTCCACCGGATCGGCCGCGCGGCCGCTGGCGATCGCGTCCAGATCAGCCATCGCGGCGCGCTCGTCATCGATGCCCGGCGCAGCGAGCTCCGCGCGCGCTGGTCGCATGTCAGCCATCAGATGACGCTGCGGCGCGACGATCCAACGTGCGCGGCCGAGGCGCACGCCGCCCGGCTCGCGCCCGACGCCGCCGGCCTCACCGCCGCGCTCACGTTTGATCCCGGTATCGGCCTGGGTGTCAGCCCGCGCCTCGGGGCTCCGATGATCGGCGTGGGGGCTCGCCCGCGGGTCGCGATCCTGCGCGAGCAGGGCGTCAACGGGCAGATCGAGATGGCCGCGGCCTTCACGCGTGCAGGCTTCGAGGCGGTCGACGTTCACATGACGGATCTGGTCGCCGGGCGTGCGGATCTCACCGACTGCCGCGGCGCGGTTGCGTGCGGTGGGTTCTCGTTCGGCGATGTGTTCGGTGCCGGCCGCGGCTGGGCCGCGACGTTTCGCTACAACGCGCGGGCCCGCGATGCGCTCGCGCGGTTCACCACCCGCACCGACACGTTCTTGCTCGGGATGTGCAACGGCTGTCAGGCGTTCGCCGATCTCGCCGATCAGCTGCCGGGCACCGCCGGATGGCCGCGGTTCGTGCGCAACCGGTCCGAGCAGTTCGAGGCGCGCCTCGTGCTGGTACGGCTCGAAGCCGGCCCCTCGATCTTCTTTCGCGACATGGCGGGCTCGCACATTCCGGTCCCGATCGCGCACGGCGAGGGCAGGGCCGAGCTCGACGCGGGACAGCTCGCGGCGATCGAGCGCGCCGGCCTGGTCGCTGGGCGATACGTCGACGGCCGCGGCGCGGTCGCATCCACCTACCCGGACAATCCCAACGGTTCCCCCGGTGGTATCGCGGCCCTGACCAACGCCGATGGCCGCATCACGATCATGATGCCGCATCCGGAGCGCGTGTTCCGCACGGCGCAGCTATCGTGGCATCCGCCCGCGTGGGGCGAGGACAGCCCGTGGATGCGGATGTTCTACAACGCGCGCCACTGGGTGGCCTAAGCCGGCGAGTCCTCGAGTCGGCAGCGTCACAGCAGCGGAACCAGCACCGCGAGCACCGACAGCGCGATCAGCCCGGCGTGCACGCGGCGGCACATCTGCTGCGTCCGGCGCTGACCGGTCATCACGACGAGCACCGCGGCAGCTCGGCGCATCTCGACGAGCCCGGGGGCGATCGCCGCGAGGGTCACCAGCGCGAGCGTCCGGGACACGAGGTCGCCCTCGAGGAACGCACGCGGCCACACGGTTGGCAGCAGGAACAGGTCACCGATGACGATCACGGCGATCGCCCAGCGCTGGCCTGCGAACAGCGCGGTCGCGGCTACGGCCAGCACTGCAGCGACCTCCGGCCCATGCCACGTGCTCTGTGCGAGCGGCAGCGCGAGCAGCCCACCGACCAGGCCCGAGATCGCGAGCCAGATGTCCTTGCGGTTCCGGCGCAGCCGAGAGGTGTCGTGCCGGCCCTCCACACGCGACAACGGCGGGCGGAGCAGATGTTCCCGGGAAGCCTCGTCGATGGCATCTGCCATCGTTCAACTGTAAGGTTTACGCGACTATTGTCTAGGACTGTATCTTCACAGATACAATTACAATTGGCTAAATGCCAACAATCCCTAGGTAATTGTAGTGAAATCGCGTCACCGTGGTGGCGACGTTACTTCACGGCGAGCAGGTCGACCTTGCGGATATCCGGCGGCGACGCGAGCAACTCGTCGGCACGCCCCAGCAGCGCGGCGGCGATCCGGCCTTCGAGGTGTGCGGTGCGGCCCGCCTCGTCGGCGAACGCGTCGAAGATTCCGAAGCTGCGGGGACCCGACTGGAACGCATACCAGACCACCGTGGCCGGCTCTTGCGCGGCCAGCGCTTGCGCGCTCTTGAGCAGATCGGAGAGGGCAGCTTCTTTGCCGGGCTTAGCTTCGAGCAATGCGACGATTCCGAGCTTCATCATGGCGATCTCCTGTGAGGTACGTGCAAGCGCCAGCCTGGATGGCGGGAGGTTGCGAATCCACCCTAGGTCGCGGCGCCTCCTGCCGGTAGTGGCGCGAACGACACGTATGATAGCGTTTGCGCCATGAGGATCGCGGTCCTGGTCGTCGACGATGCCTTCGACACCGGGCTCGCCTCGGTGCTCGACACGTTCGAGACCGCGAACGAGCTCGCCGGGGCGCACGCCACGCGCCACGAGGTCATCGTCGTCTCTCCACGCACACGCGTCCGCACGCACCATGGCTTCACGATTCCGCTGTCACCGTTGCCGCGCCGCGCGCCCGAACTGGTCATCGTGCCGGCGCTGGCCTGCAAGCAACCCGATGCGATCGTGGCGGCGCTCGATCGCGCGGACGTCGCGGACGCGGTGGGGCTGCTCCAACGCTGGCACGCCTCCGGCGTCAGGCTCGCGGCGGCGTGCACCGGCACGTTCGTACTCGGCCGCGCCGGGGTGCTCGACGGCGGCCGCGCGACGACGAGCTGGTGGCTCGGCCCGACGTTTCGCCGCGAGTTTCCGGCGGTCGAGCTCGAGGAGTCGTCGATGCTCGTGATCGATCGCCAGACCCTGACGGCGGGCGCTGCGCTCGCCCACATCGATCTCGCGCTCGCGCTGATCCGCGAGCGCAGCCCGAGCCTCGCGAGCCTGGTCGCGCGTCACCTCTTGATCGACGATCGTCCGTCGCAGGCCGCGTTCGCCGCGCCAGAGCACATCGCGCACGACGACGAGCTCGTCAAGCGCTTCGAGGTGTGGATCCGCGGGCACCTCGCCGAGCCGTTCGCCATCGCCCACGTGGCCCGCGCGGTCGGCTCGAGCGAGCGAACGCTGCAGCGCCGGATCCGCGCGGTGCTCGGCAAGCCGCCGGTCGCGTTCGTTCAGGACCTGCGGCTCGAGCGCGCCGTGCACCTGTTGCGCGTGACCCAGGGCAGCGTCGATGAGATCGCAGGTGCGGTCGGCTACGGGGACGGCTCGACCCTGCGGACGCTGCTGCGCCGCCGGCTGCACACCGGGGTCCGCGAGCTGCGTCGCGTCGGGCTGCGCGGTCGGCCTCCGTCGGCGTAGTCCGACGTGGCGTTGTGCCGCGACCCACGTCGGGTGCGCTTGTGGGCCGTGGCGGCGCTTCGTAGCATCGCGGCGATGTCCACGACCAACGCGGCGCTCCTCCTGGTCCCTCAGTGGCAAGGCTACGCGGCCGATGATCGCCCGCAGCGCGGCGCGCGCGCGATCGGCGCGGCGCTCGGTGCCGGGCCGCAGCACGAGATCGAGGTCCCGGCGTGGCAGCCGCTGGCTCGCGAAGCCACGACCGGCGAGCACGCCGGCCACGTCCTGGGGCTCTCGCAGATCGCCGACCAGGCGGCGCTGGCGTGGCGCTGGCTCGACGATTCCGCACCGGCGCGGCTGCTCGTGATCGGCGGCGACTGCGGCTCCGACTTCGCGCCGATGGCGTGGCAATCCGCGCGGCGCGGCGCCGAGCTCGGCGTGCTGTACCTCGATGCCCACGCCGATCTCAATACGCCCGCCTCGTCGCCGTCGAGCAGGTTTCACGGCATGGTGCTGCGCGCGGTGCAGGGCCACGGCGCACCCGCGCTGATGGCGATGTGCCCGCGGCCGGTCACCGCCGCGCAGATCGTGATGGCCGGCACCCGCGATCTCGACGCCCCCGAGCGCAGCTTTCTCGACGCGAGCGCCATCCGGCCGTGGTCATCGGCCGCGATCGCCGATGGCCGCGTGCTCGCCGCCGTGCAAGCGCATCCCGCGACGCACTGGCACGTCCACCTCGATCTCGACGTGCTCGATCCGGACGACTTCCCCGACGTCACCATCCCGACCCCCGGCGGTCCCAGCCTCGCCGCCGTGACGCGACTGCTCGTCGATCTGGTGCGCGCTCGCGACGTCGTGAGCCTCACCGTGACCGAGCATGTCGGCGGGGAGCCCAGCGCCCGTCGGGTCGCGCAGACGATCGCGGAGCTGCGCCGCGCCGGCTGGCGCTGACCTGCTCGCACCGAGATGCCAGGTTTTCTAGCCGTGGGCGAGCAGGTGGTTCACGCGCGCCAGTCCGTCGTCGAACCTGCCGATCAGCCTGCAGTCGACATGTTCGAGACGCACCGCGATGTCAGCGTCACCGAAGTCCTTGGTATTTCGGTTGAGAAACATGCTCGGAGAAGGCCGTGCGCTCGCATCGCCGAGCACCGAAGCGAGCACGACCGCATCGGGTAGCTCGAGATCGAGCTGGTCCGACAACGTCGATGCTGATGCTCCGGGCTTCGCTCGGTCTCCGCCTAGCGCTCGACGAGCTTGCGCTGCGCGCCGTCCCAGCGCCACACCGGGCCCTTGCCGCTCAGGTGGACCCCGCCGCGCCAGTCATCGATGCCGCATTCGTGCACGCGATCGATCGCACCGGCCAGGGCCTCGCGGCCGCGCGGCGTGACGCTGACGTTGATCGCCTGGATCGCCGCTGCCGTCGGAGCGCCCTCGGGGGCACCGGTGATGAAGCCGCAGCGGCCGAGGCCATGGAGCGTCCAGAACATCAGCTGATCGGTGATCGGATAGCGCGGGTCGATCGCCTGCGTGGCCTTCGACAGCGCGCCGGCCGTCGCTTCGCCGCGCGCGACGGCGGCGAGGATCTGGCGCTCGGTGCGCGACATGCCGCTCGTCGGATCGGGAAACTCCTCGAGCTGGCGCTCGATCGCACCGGCGAGAAACGGCATCGCCTTGATCCGCTTGGCGAGAAACGGCAGCGCGCGAGGATCGGCCGCGGTCACGGCGATCCAGGCGGCGATCGCCTCCTCGATCGCATCGCGCGACAGCGTCGTGCGGCGCGGCCACAGCTCGGCGAGTTGCTCGGGCTTGAGCTGGCCCAGCCCGAGGAAGCTCGGGATCTCGGGGTGCCGATCGATCGAGACGATCGTCAGCTGCGCCGGCAACCCGCGGCGCGCGAGCCGGGCGAGCAGCCGGACCAGCGCGAGCTGATCGAACAGATCATGCTCGAACCACAGGATCAGCTCCTCGGCGCCGGCGGCTTCATCGAAGCCCCGGTCGTAGCCGGCCAGCTTGGCCTCGCCATCCGGAGCGCCGCGCGACTTCCAGAACTCGCCGCGCAGCTTCCAGTGGTCCGGGTCGCTGACCGGCAGCACGGGGCCCTGGTCGAGGGCATCGGCCCACACCCGGATCTCACCGGGCAGGTCGGCGAGCGAGAGCGAATCGGCGGTGCTATCGCCGTTGCAGACGTGGACGATCGACTCCATGCCCACGACGTAGCAGCAGGTACCGCCGTGCCGCAAGGCTTACCGCCCGTCGTCGGCACGGGCAAGCTCAGCGCAGGCACGCTCGCGGCTACGCGTTCAACGCTTCGCGGTGCCCAGGCCGTACTTCTTCATCTTGTCGATCAGCGTGACGCGCGAGACGCCGAGCCGGCGGGCGGCCTCGGACTGGTTGCCGCCCGTCCCGTCGAGGGCGCGGGCGACGAGCCCACGCTCGAACGCCTCGACCTGCTCCTTGAGCGACGGGCCATGGCGGGCGTCGGGGGAGGCGCCATTGGTGTGTTCGTCGCCGGTATCGTGCGCTTCGAACACGACGGCGGGCGCTCCGGACGACGGGGCTTCGCCGCTGGCGGACTGATAGTCGGCCAGGCCGATGACCCCGCCGGCGGATAGCGCGGCGAGCCGCGCGATCGTGTTTTCGAGCTGGCGCACGTTGCCGGGCCAGTCGGCCTTGACCAGGGCGTCGATCAGCGCGGGTTCGAGGCTGACGGTGCCAAGGCCGAACCGATCGCCGTAGCGGCGGGCGAACTCGGCGGCGAGGGCGGGGATGTCGTCCTTGCGGTCGCGCAGCGGCGGCACGACGAGCTCGACGACGGCGAGCCGGTAGTAGAGATCTTCGCGGAACGTCCCGGTCTTGGCCTCGGCGGCGAGGTCGCGGTTGGTGGACGCGACCACGCGGACGTTGACTTTGTCGATCCGGCCGGAGCCGACGGGCTGGATCTCGCCTTCCTGGAGAACGCGCAGGAGCTTGGCCTGGACCGTGAGCGGCAGCTCGCCGATCTCGTCGAGGATCAGCGTTCCGCCGTCGGCCTGGGCGAAGAAGCCGGGGCGCCCGGTGGTGGCACCGGTGAACGCACCGCGGACGTGGCCGAACAGCTCCGCGTCGGCGAGGTCGGCGGGCAGCGCGGCGCAGTTGAACCGGATCAGTGGGTTCTTGTTGCGCGACGACTGCGCGTGGAGCAGCTCCGCGACGAACTCTTTGCCCGTGCCGGTCTCGCCGCGGACCAGCACCGTGACGTCGCGGCCGGCGACGCGGCTCGTGGCTTCGAGCAGCCGCCGCATCGGGCGGCTGGCGCCGATGATCCGGCGCCCGAGGGTCTGTTCGGCGGACAGCCGGCGGTTGTCGATGCGCAGCCGGCGGGCCTCGAGCGCGCGCTCGATCACGACGGCAACCTCGTCGATGTCGAACGGCTTCTTGAGGTAGTCGTAGGCGCCTTGCTTCATCGCGGCGACCGCGACGCGCTCGCTGCCGTGCGCGGTCAGCAGGATCACCGGCAGGGTCGGATCGCGCTGCACGATGTGCGTCATGAGCTCGAGGCCGTCCATGCCCGGCATCGAGAGATCGGTCAGCACGGTGTCGGCTTCGTCGAGCTTGCGCAGCGCATCGTCGCCCGACCGCGCCTCGATCACGCGGTGGCCACGCTCGGTCAACAGCTCGCTCAGCGTGAACAGAACACCGGGCTCGTCGTCGACCAGGAGAACTGAGGTCACGCGCGAGCCTCGACCATCGCAGCCCTCGGTACCGGCTCGGGCGCGGTGTGCGAGCGGACCGGCAGCACGATCGTCGCGGTCGTCCCGTGGCCGAGCGAGCTCTTGTACGTCAGCGTCCCGCCGTGCTGGTTGATCACGCCTTGCGCGAGTACCACACCGAGGCCCGTGCCGTTGGGCCGGGTCGTGAAGAACGACGTCCCGATCCGGTCGAGATCCTCGGGCGCGATGCCGCGACCCGAGTCACGCACCTCGAGCACCACCGCCGTGCCGCCGTTGCGGAGACGAAGCGCCACCGTGCCGCCGTTGGGCGTGGCTTCGATCGCGTTGGCGACCAGGTTGATCAGCGCCTCCTTGAGGCGGCGGGCGTCGCCGTGGACCTCGGTCACGCCGCCATCGAGGCTCAGCGTGACGCCGGCCTGGTCGGCGCGCCCGGCCAGGACGTCGAGCACGTCGCGGGCGATCGCGGTGACGTCGAGGGTCTCGGGGCGCAGATCTTCGAGCGGTCTCGAGAACGACAGGTACTCGTTCAGGATCGTCTCCATGCGCGAGATCTCGGAGGCGACGACCGCGAGCCGCTCCTGGGTGCGCTCGCTCTCTGGCGTCCGGGCGACCAGCTGGCACAGGCCCTTGATCGACGCGAGCGGGTTCTTGAGCTCGTGTGCGACCTTGGCGCCGACCGACTGCAACCGCCGCAGCTGGGCCTCGGCGTCGGACAGCCGCTCCTCGCGCAGACACGCCATCGAGTGGCCGGCCTTGCTGGCGGCGCGCGTCATCTTGCCGACCATCATATGAAGCAAGAACAGGTTCCAGCACAGCCCGATCGCGAGGGCGAGCGCGTAGTGGCCGGCCGGCAGCGTGGGACCGACCAGCTCCTTCGGCAACAGCGCCATGGCGACGATCAAGAGCCCGCTGGCAAACGCGATCCACCGCGCGACGGCGTGGGGGCCAAAGAACAGCAGCGAGATCACCGATGGCAGGAGCAAGCCAGGCACCGTGGGCGAGTGCAGCCCGCCGGTCAGCCCCACCGTGAGGGTCACCATGGTCTGCGCGGAGAGGTTGACGCCAATGAAAACACGATCGAACGACGCCGCGTCGCGCGACGATCGGATCCACGCCTTCTGGATCATCGAGAAGCCGAAGAACACCGCGGCGCTCACGACGATCCGCCACCGCGGGTAATCGGCGTGGAGGAAGATCAGGAGCAGCACGAGCTGGATGACGCCACCGAAGGCGTTCATCCAGCGGCGCGTCGTTCGCGCGTCCTCAATGAGGAAGCGGTTGCGCTGGCCGCGCCATACATCAGCAGGTCGTGGATCTCCCACGCTCGCGCCTGGTGCCAACAACGTGCCAGGATCTTCCGGTAGCAGCCCCATGAGGACAACTCTAGCCCGAATGCGTGGTTGCGACGCGTCGATCGAAACGTGACCGCAGGTGGTCACGTTTTGTGGCCCGGCACTGTAAGCCCACCCGACATCTGACGGCCGCGTACATCATGGTTCCCATGCTCTGGCGTGGTGGCACGAGGGGTGCTTCCGTCGGCCGCATATGACCTTGCGACTCTCGCTCGTAGTTTCGCTGCTCGCGGCCGGGCCCGCGTTCGCACAGCCCGCACCGAAGCAGCAGCCCGCACCGAAGCAGCCCGCACCCAGGCCCGCCGCGGGCAAGCCAGCGGCGCCGCCCGTCGTCGATGACATGGCGGAGTTCGACAAAGATCTCGACGCGCTGTTCGCGCAGGGCGGCCTGACGGCGAGTCAGGCTGCGTCGCGGGCCGGCGCTGCCTCCCCGACCGTGCGGCGCCGGGTCGCCGAGATCGAGGCCGCGGTCGCACAGACCGAAGCTGCCGGGCTGGCCCGGGTGCCGCAGGTCAGCGGCAAGCTCAGCTACAACCGGCTGTCACACATCGACCCGGTTTCGCTGACGATCGGGACCACCACGCTCAACATCGTCTCACTCGAGAACGCCTACCTCGCCGAGGCGCAGCTCGTCATCCCGCTGTCGGATTACGTGCTGCGGTATCCCAAGCTGATCGAGACGGCCCGGCTCGGCGCCGAGGTCGCCCGGCTCAACAAGCAGTCGAGCGAGATCGGCGCCGGCCAGGACGCTCGGATCGCGTACTACGAGTGGGTACGGGCCAACCTCCAGGTGCTGATCTCGAAACGCCAGCTGCTGCAGGTGCAGAAGACGCTCGACCAGGTGCGTGCGCTCACCGAGGTGCAGCGGCTATCGCGGGCCGATCTGCTCCGCGTCGAGTCGCAGGAGGCGGAGGCAGAGCAGGTCGTCGACCAGCTCACGACCCTGGCGCAGCTCCGGGAAGAGCAGCTGCGGCTGCTGATCGGTGCGACGTCCAGCGAGCCGCTGGCGATCGGCGAGGACATCCGCGGCGAGGCCGCCGGGGCCGTCCCCGGGTCGCTCGACGACTTGGTGGGTACCGCCAAGCGGCAACGCGTCGAGTTCAAGGCGATCGACGTCGGGATCGAGGCCAAGGAGAGCCAGCGCAAGGCGGAGCAGGCCAACCTGCTGCCGCGGTTGGCAGCGGTGGGCGTCGTCGACTATGCCGATCCGAACCAGCGAGTGTTCCCCCAGCAGGACGCGTTCAAGCTGACCTGGGCGATCGGCGCCCAGCTGACCTGGACACTCAATGACGCGCTGATCTCGCGGACGTCGGATCGCCGGATCGCCGCAGAGGCCAACGAGCTGCGCGCCGACCGCGAGAGCCTCGAGCGCGGCACGCGGATCGAAGTCCTGTCCGCCCAGCAGCAGGTCACGATCGCACAGCATGCGCTGACGACCACACAGAAGGGGCTCACCGCCGCCCAGGAAGCCTACCGGGTCCGCAAGGAGCTGCTCAACGCCGACCGCGCGACGGCCGTCGAGCTCGTCGACGCCGAGACCGAGCTGACCCGGTCGCGGATCGCCGCGCTCAATGCGCGCGTCGACCTCCGCGTGGCCCGCGCGCAGCTCGAGCATGCCCTCGGGAACGACACGAAGTAACTCGACACCTGTCGGGAATGTGTACAGCGGACCACACCTAACCGGTTGACCAGGCCGCTTATTTCAGATGGCAGAGCCCGTGCATCGAGTCCGCCGCATGCGTGCCGTCGTAGTGTTCGGATTCCTCGCCTCGCTCGCCTCGCTGTCGACCTCCTGCAAGAAAAAGGAGGACGACGCGGCGGCCAAGGCGCCACCACCACCGCCGGTCAAGGTAGCGCTGGTCGCTGCCGAGGAGGCACCCACACCCGATGTGCTCACGCTGACCGGCACGATCGCCGCCGATCAGCGCTCGGAGGTCACCGCCGATACGCAGGGCAAGGTCATCGCCGTGCTGGTCGAGCGCGGCAAGCGGGTCAAGATGGGGGACCCGGTGGTCCGCCTCGACGTCCGCACCGCGGCGCTGTCGGCGCGCGAAGCGCAGGCCAACCTCGAGGCCGCCCGGGCGCAGAAGCAGCTCGCCGAGGAGGAATGCAAGCGCACGCAGACCCTGCTCGACAAGGGCGCGATCACCCGCAGCGAGTACGACCGCCAGGCGACGCAGTGTACGTCGACCCTGCAGCAGGTCAGCGCGGCCCAGGCGCGCGCCGACATGATCACCAAGTCGATCAGCGACGGCCTGGTTCGCGCTCCGTTCGACGGCCAGGTCACCGAGAAGTCGGTGACGCCCGGCGAGTGGGTCCAGCCCGGCAAGACGCTGTTCACGCTCGTCGATGACGATCCGCTGCGGATCGATCTGTCGGTGCCCGAGGCCGCGGTGCGGTCGATCCAGAAGGGCCAGAAGGTCACGATCACCGCGGTGGCCCAGCCCGGCAAGACCTACAGCGCGACGGTGTCGCGGATCGGCGGCGAGGTCGGCAAGAGCCGGTCGCTGATCGTCGAGGCCACCCTCGATCCGCAGCCCGATCTGGTGCCCGGCATGTTCGCCGAAGCCACGATCGTCGTCGGCCAGACCCCGCGGCCGGTGGTTCCCAAGGATGCGGTCGTGCTGCGCGGCAAGCTCTCGCATGCGTTCGCGGTCGTCAAAGGCGAGGTGGTGGACCGCATCGTCCAGGTCGGTCCGGCAGCATCGCCTGATCAGGTGGCGATCCTGCAGGGCCTTGCCAAGGGCGACAAGGTCATCACCAAGATCACCGACCAGATCATCGACGGCCTCAAAGTCGCCGAATAGGAAATCGCCATGCAATGGTTATCCAATATAGCGGTCCGGCGACCGATATTCGCCAGCGTCTTGATCGCGGTCTTGCTCGTCGTCGGCTGGGTGGGCTACCGCTCGCTCGGCGTCGACAAGTTCCCCAAGGTTGATTTCCCCGCGATCACGGTCGTGACCCCGTACACCGGCGCGTCGCCGGGCGCCGTCGAGACCGACGTCACCCAGAAGGTCGAGGAAGCGGTCAACACGGTGAGCGGCCTCGAGACGCTGACGTCGACCTCCACCGAGGGTGTGTCGCTGGTGATCGCGCAGTTCGATCTGTCGGTCGATCCCGACAAGGCCGCCCAGGACGTCAACGAGCACCTCGCGACCATCTTGCGCGATCTGCCGCCGGGCTCGCGCCCCGAGGTCCGCAAGGCCGATCCCGACGCCGCGCCGGTGGTCGTGCTGTCGGTCAAGATGCCGCCGGGCACGCCGATCCGCGAGCGGACCCGGTTCGCCGACAAGCAGGTCAAGCAGCGGATCGAGCGGCTGGCCGGCGTCGGCCAGATCGTGATCCTCGGTGGTCAGGAGCGCCAGATCAACGTGCACCTCGACGCGATCCGGCTCGCCGCCGCCGGGGTCTCGGCGATCGAGGTGCAGCGCGCGATCACCAACAGCAACGTCAACATCCCGGGCGGGCAGATCGAGCGCGGCCCGATCGACAGCACGCTGCGCATCGAGGGCCGCGCGATCGAGCCCGGCCAGATCGGCGAGATCATCGTCAAGCGCACCGGCGATCATGGCGTCAAGGTCCAGGACGTCGCCGACGTGATCGACTCCGAGGAGGACGCCGAGACCGCGGCGGTGCGCAATGGTACGTCGGCGATCGCGCTGTCGGTACGCAAGCAGACCGGCACCAACACGGTCGCCGTGGTCGACAGCGTCAAGCGCGCGGTTGCCCAGCTGACGACTCAGCTGCCGCCCGGCTACTCGGTGGACGTCGTCCGTGACAACTCGCTCCAGATCCGCACGTCGGCGAGTCAAGTCCTCGAGCACCTCGTGCTCGGCTCGTTCCTCGCCGCGCTGATCGTGCTGCTGTTCCTCGGCAGCCTGCGCTCGACGCTGATCGCGGCGATCTCGATCCCGGTGTCGATCATATCGACGTTTGGCCTGATGATGATCGCCGGGTTCACGCTGAACCTCATGACGCTGCTCGCGCTCGCGCTCGCGGTCGGCATCGTGATCGATGACGCCATCGTCGTGCTCGAGAACATCTACCGGTTCATCGACGAGAAGCGGATGAAGCCGTTCCCCGCGGCGATCCACGCGACCAAGGAGATCGGGCTCGCGGTGCTCGCGACCACCCTGTCGCTGATGGCGGTGTTCCTGCCGGTCGCGTTCATGAGCGGCATCGTCGGCCGGTTCCTCTACAGCTTCGGCATGACGATGGCGTTCGCGATCGGCGTGTCGATGATCGTCGCGTTCACGCTGACGCCGATGATGGCGGCGCGCATGCTGCCGCTGCCGGCGCCGCCCGGTGAAGAGCGCCGCAAGTCGTGGCTCGAGCGCGGCTCGAACGCGGTGTACCTGCCGATCGAACGGCTGTACTCCGCGGTGCTCGCGTTCTGTCTGCGCCGGCGCTGGGTGGTCGGACTCGCGATCGTCGCGGTGTTCGGGTTCACGCTCCCGATGTGCAAGAAGGTCGGCGGCGACTTCCTGCCGCCCAACGACGAGGCGCAGTTCGAGATCTACGTCCAGGCCGTCGAGGGCAGCACGCTCGAGGCCACCACGCTGATCGCCGAGCGGCTCGCGCGCAAGGTCCGCGAGATCCCCGAGGTCAAGGCGACCCTGGTCTCGGTCGCCGACGGCGACCAGCGGCAGGCCAACATCGGCCGCGTCTACATCGAGCTGCAGGCGCCCGAGACCCGGGCGCGGAGCCAGAACGATCTGATGGAGCAGGTCCGCAAGGAGGTCCTGCCCGACGTGCCGGCCGGCACGCGCGTCGCGGCCCAGCCGATCAACGACTTCTCGCTCGGCGGCCAGCAGAACGCGAACGTGTCGTACATGATCAGCGGCCCCGATCTCGACAAGCTCGAGGTCTACGGCAAGGCCGTGTACGCCGCGATGAAGGGCGTCCCCGGCGTCGTCGATCTCGACACGAGCTTGCTCGATCCGGTCGACGAGACCACGGTGAAGCCCGACCTCGATCGCGCCGCGCTGCTCGGGGTCGAGCCCGCCGACATCACGGCCACGCTGTCGATCCTGGTCGGTGGCGTTGACGCCTCGACGTTCGAGGATCGCGGCGATCAGTATCAGGTGTTCGTGCGCGCGGCCGAGCAGTTCCGCAATAACCCCGCCGCGCTGTCGCTGATCATGGTGCCGTCGAAGTCGCTGGGGCAGGTCCCGCTGACCGATGTGATACGGCCGATCGGCGCTGGCAAGGCGATCTCGAAGATCACCCGGAGCAGCCGGGAGCGCGCCGTGACGATCACGATGAACAACTCGCAGGGCTACTCGGAGGCAGCGATCGTCACCGAGCTCGAGAAGGCGCTCAAGGGACTCAACATGCCGGCCGGCTACACCTACGAGGCGTTCGGCCGCAGCAAGGAGTTCGCCAAGCTCCGTCCGGCGTTCATGTTCGCGATCGGGCTGGCGCTGCTGTTCATGTACCTGGTGCTCGCCGCGCAGTTCGAGTCGCTGCTCTACCCGTTGATCATCATCATGGCGATCCCGCTGGTGGTGCCGTTCGCGGTGGTCTCGCTCGTGATCACGGGAGGCAGCCTCAACATCTTCTCGATGCTCGGCATCATCGTGCTATTCGCGATGGTCAAGAAGAATGCGATCCTCCAGGTCGATCACGCCAACGGGCTGCGCCGCCAGGGGCTCCCGCGGACCGAGGCGGTGCTCGCCGCGAGCCGCGACCGCTTGCGGCCGATCCTCATGACCACGTTCGCGTTCGTGGTCGGCATGTTGCCGCTGGTGACCAGCAAGGGCGTCGGCTCGGGATTCTCGAAGGCGATGGCGAGCGTGGTCGTCGGTGGTCAGACGCTGTCGCTGCTGCTGACGCTGGTCGCCATCCCCGTGATCTACACGTGGTTCGACGACGTCGCGTCGTGGGTCAAGCGCAAGGTGTTCTCCAGCGCCCCCCAGGATCGCGGCGAAGCCGAGGTCGGCGTCGTCGATATTCACGCGCCGAAAACCTGACCGTGGGGTGACCGCGTCACGGCACGACGCGCGTTGTCAATAAACTCCGCAGAACACCGTGGCCCGAGCCGGATCGAGGTGCGCAGCCGCGATAAAACGGTGACGCCCCGTACGCGAGCGTCCTCCGGAGCGTCGCGCGTATGTGACTTTGCGACGAATTCGGGTTCCGATCACGGAGCAGCTTTGGTATGACGCGAATCCCTCACGACGTCTGTATTCGTGACCATGCCGAAGACGACCCGCTCGAATTCTTCCGCAGCATCCCTGGGCCGTGACCTTCGGGCACTGCTCCACGTGCCGCAACACGACCTGCAAGCTCAGCTTGCGAGTCGCCTCGAGCGCCTGGGGTTCCCCGCGCTTCGTCCAGCGCTGGTCCAGCTGCTGTCGGTGATCGGCTCCGGCGTTGCAGGCACCGATGCAGGTGTCCGGCTTTCGGACCTTGTGTCCGAAGTCTCACTCCCCAAGCAGACCGTCGGTGACCTGCTCGACGAGCTCGAGGACATGCGGATGGTCGAGCGGTTCCCCGATCCAGATCACGGCGTGATCAAGCGGGTCCGGCTCGGTCCCAAGGGCAAGGTCTGGGCGGCGGAAGTGAAGCGCGTTTCGGCCGCGACCGAGGCGAAGTGGGCCACGCGGCTGGGTTCGAAGAAGATGCGGTCCCTGCGCGCGCTGCTCGAGGAGCTGGCCGCGACGGTCGAGGACCGCGGCACCGGCCGATCCAACGGCGCGCGCCAGCATCGCCGCTGATCCGGCGGCCGCCAGCGGCGGCGCGATCACTCGCGCGGGATCGCGCGCAGCCGGTAGCCGAACCGATGGCGCGACTCGATGAGATCGCCGATCTCGGACTTGATCAGCGCGCGGCGCACGCGGCGGACGAGCTGCTTGACGTGGTTCTCGCTCGGCTCGCGGGTGTCCCAGGATAGGTCTGCGATCAGCTCCGAGGACCGCACGAAGCCGCGGACCAGCTCGGGCTGGTGAAGCTCGCCGGCCATCCGACGGATCATGAGCGCCATGAGCTCGAACTGCGTCGTGGTGAGCTGCACCTGTTTCCCGTCGACCTCGATCAGTCCACCACCGCCGCCGGTCGGCTCGTGCATCCTGAACGACATGACCGGCAGGCCGATATCGGTGTGCTCTTCATCGGCGATCGGGTCGTTCGAGAACAGCAGCGGGGCCGCCGCGGCGACCGCAACGGCGGTGCTCGTGCGATCGAGCGGCCGGATCGTCGCGGTCATCGTGCGGCCCATGCGCGGCGGCGGGAGCCGGGCGACGTCCTCGACGAAGTAGAACGCGATGTGACCGAACCGCACCCGGTCGCCGTCGTGCACCGCGAGCGGCGCGGCGATCAGCTTGTCGTCCTGGAACGTGCCGTTCGCCGAGCCGAGATCGCGCACCGCCCACTCGTCGTTGTCGAGCGTCAGGTGGGCGTGGTGGCGCGACACCGAGGGCTCGAGGATCGCGAGGCCCTGGCCGTCGACCTGGCGGCCGACGAGGGTCCGTGGATCGAGACGATGCGGACGTCCCCAGATGTCGATCAGCGCCGCCATCGTCGGCCGCGAGCTGTGGAGCTGGATCTGCTCCGGCATGATCTTGATAGGGCTCTGGAGCTCGTCGCGACATTCTTCGCACAGCACACCCACTTCCGCGGGACGCTGACGACACACCGGGCACATCACAGGCTCATCCTACCATCAGGATGTCGCCAGGATCGATCGCGTGCCGAGCCAGGCGGGTTGGCCGACGGTGGATCTCTACACCTAGTCGAAGCCTGAGCGGCGAACGCTGAGTCCAGCGCGCGACGACCATCCTCCGACCCACGTTCTGACCCAAGCCCGACCCAGGCGCGCCCCAGGAGGATCAGCGACGGCGCATAGGGAAAAGACCTACGATAGCTACTCCCATGCCGCGTAGCGTTGCCCCTGGACCGGCGGCGAGGCGCGCTTGGGTGCGATCGCGAGCTTGAATGGGAACGACTGCTTCGTGATGCCGTCGTCGGCGGCGGTCATCACCTGGAAGTGGAGGTGCGGGGTCGATGAGAACCCCGTGTTGCCCGACAGGCCGATCTCCTGGCCGCGCTTGACGGCCTGGCCAGGCGCGACCTCGACGCCGCTGGGCGCCAGGTGCATGTACTCGCCGAGCGTGCCGTCGGTGTGCTGGACGATCACGAAGTTGGCGCGCTTGTCGTCGAGGAATGCCGGGGTCGTACCGGCGCCTTGTGCGCTGGCGTTGACCGCGACCACCACGCCCGGCCTGGCCGCGACGATCGGCGTGGCGACCGGGCAGTTGAAGTCGACCGCGTACTCGTTGGACCCGCGGTGCGAGAACGCACCGTGAAAGCCTTGCAGCACCGAGAACGTCAGCCCGTGGGGATAGGGCAGGCCGTAGACGTATGGATCGGGCTGCGCATGGGGATCGCCAAACCGCGCGTGAAACTCCAGCGCGCGGCGATACGACACCTCGGGATCGATCTGCTGCAGCTGGGCGAGCACGACGGTCTCGCCGATGCCGCCCGGGGCCGATGCCGCCGGCAGCACCGCCGTGCCCTCGAGCGCCGACACCGGCTCGAGGTTGTCGAGCCGGTCGAGCACCCAGTGGATCGTCAGCGGCACGGCGTAGCGGTTGCGCGCGACCTGCTCGACGCTGGTGCCGTCGCGGTACAGCTCGAGCTCGAGCTGACCACCGCCGAACTGAAAGCCGATCTGGCGATCCTCGAGCCGTCCGGACACGTGCGGCGGTCCCGGCGCGCGGGCCGGCTCCAGCGGATCGCGCGGCGCCTGGGCCGGTTCGATCGCCGGCTGGCAACCCACCAGCCACAACACGAGCCACGTCCGCACCGCGTACATTCTAGCAGGGTCAGGGTCGTCAGATCGCCGTGGTCCGGCGGGTGCGATAGCGCACCATCGTCCGGCTGAGCTTGTCCCACACCGTGAGCTTGGCGACCGAGCGCAGCGACGCCCACAGCAGCGCGAGCGCGGGCACGAAGGCGATCGCCGTGAGGATGTTGTGCAGAAGCTTGTCGAGCTTGTCGTTGTTGAGCTCGAGCAAGGAGTCGATCGTCGAGCCCGCCATCAGCGCGAGGGTCGGCACGAGCACGCGGATCGCCGCGTGGCGCAGTGACGGCCGACCGCCGGTCGTGACGTCGACGACCTCGAGCTCGAACAACCACTGACCGAGCGTGCGGCCGCTGCGGGCGATGAACGTGGTCCGGTAGAACACCAGGGCGACCAGGAACGCGGGAGTCATGACCGCGCCGAAATCTCTGCGCGAGGCCAGGAGCCAGATCGGCAACGCGAGCACCACTGCCGGTATCAGGCCGATCATGAGGTCGGCGAACCCCGCCATCACCCGGACCCACAGCCCCGCAGGCCGCATGTGGTCGACCGACGTGAGCTCGATCGCGCGGATCAGCTCGTCGTAGCTCGCGAACCGATCGGCGGGCGCCGGCGCCATCATGCGGCCGACCAGCGCGTCGATCGCGGCGATCGTGGTCCGCGGCTGGCCGCTGCGGCGCGGCACCGCGGGGCGCACGGCGCTCGAGTGCTTCGACAGCAGCGCTTCGAGCGTGTCGGCCTCGAACGGCGGCTTGCCCGACACCAGGTGGAACAGCGTCGCGCCGAGCGCGTAGATGTCGACGCGGAAGTCGACCGGCTCGCCGCGCGCCTGCTCGGGGGCCATGTAGAGCGGCGTACCGGCGAGCGAGGTCTGCGCGACCGGGCCATGCGAGACTTCGCCGAGCGCTCCGGCGGCGAGGCCGAAGTCGAGCAGCTTGACCATGCCGTGGCCGTCGATCATGAGGTTCGACGGCTTGATGTCGCGGTGGGTGATGCCGTTGCGCTGGGCCTCGCGCAGCCCCAGCGCGGCGGACCGGATGATGGCGAGCGCGTCGTCGACGGTGAGCGGCCCGGCGGCGACGCGGGTCGACAGCGTCTCGCCCGCGACGTACTCCATCGCGAAGTACAGCCGGCCGGCTTCCTCGCCGATGAAGTAGATGTGGCCGACGTTGGGATGCGTGATGCGGGCCTGCGATCGGGCCTCGCGGACCAGTCGATCGCGGTGGCTCGCGTCGCGGCCGCTGCCCGCGGGCAGCACCTTGATCGCCACCGGGCGCTCGAGCGCGAGATCGGTGGCGAGGTAGACCTCGCCCATGCCGCCCGCGCCGAGCAGCCGCTCGATGCGAAAGTGACCGAGTTGCTGGCCGGCGACGAGGTCTTGCTCGTGCTCGGCCCGGGCGGCGACCTGGGCCTTGCCCGGGGCGGTCGCGGTGTGCCCCGGATCCACGAGGGGCACGGCGAGCGTGTCGTCGAGCTCGGGGCGCATGCCGTCAAGATAACCCTGCAGCGCACCGAGGTGAGCGCAAACCGCACGGGATCGCCAGGTCGGCCCAGACCAACGCCGCACGGTGCGCCGGCGCCGCGCGCGCGATCGGCGCCGCCGGCGTTGATCGCGAGGCTGTCCTCGGTGTGCGCGCTCCGCCGGTTGCTTGACTCCCCCCGCGATTCGCATACCTTGGGTTGCGATGTCGGGCCCCGATCGCAGCTGGACCATCGCGCCGGTGCTCCTGTGGTTCGCGGGCTACCTCGTGGTCGCGCTGTGCATGCTCGACGGCGGCATCCAGGCGGTGGCGGACCGCTTCACGGCTGCGCGCGAGGCCGACGGCGTTCCCGCGGCCGGGCCGGTGTTCGCCACCAAGCCGGCGGTGGTCGCCGAGGCCGCCGAGACCGCGATGCCGCCGGCGCCGGTCGTGGCCCGGAGCCGCGCCAAGATCCTCGCGCTCGAGGACGTCTGCGTCGACGGCTCGGCCGCCCAGTGCAAGCGTTGGGCGATGGACGGGTTCTATCGCGCGGTCGGTGACTCCAAGGCGCACAAGCTCACCCGACCGGTGCGGGTCTCGTGGTACGGCGACTCGGTCATCGCGACCGATGCGCTGCCCGGCCGGCTGCGCGCGCTGCTCCAGACCGAGCTCGGCGACGGTGGTCCCGGCTTTGTGTACGTCGTGCCGCCGCATCGGTTCTGCGGGCACGAGGCGATCACGCGGTCGAGCGGCGGCGGCTGGATCGCGCACGCGATCTCGACGACGCAGATCCCCGATGGGCTCTATGGCGTCGGGGGCAGCACGGCCGAGACCGACAGCGGCCACGCGACGATCAAGCTGACCGCGGGCACCGCGTCGCAGATCGAGCTGTACTACCTCGCGCAGCCGCGGGGCGGTTCGGCGACGCTGACCGCCGATGGCAAGCAGCTCGCGAACGTCGAGACCAAGAACACGGTGAAGCAGGCCGGCTACGCCGTGGCGAGCGTCGTTGGCGGCGCCCAGAAGTTCGAGCTCACCACGACCGGAAGGGTCCGGGTGTTCGGGATCGATCTCGAGAACGCCAGCGGCGCGGTGGTCGATAACCTCGGCGTCGTGAGCGTCAACGTGAAGAGCTTCGATGCCAACCAGCCCGCGCATTTTCAGGCCGAGCTCGCGCATCGCAGCGCCGATCTGGTCATGATCATGATCGGCGCCAACGAGGCCGAGTGGCTCGGCCCCACCGATCGCGACACCCGGGACTACACGGCGCACTACGCCAAGCTGTTGACCGAGGTGCGAAGCGCGCGACCCGACGCGGCGTGCCTCGTGATGTCGCCGACTGATCAGGCCGAGGCCAAGGACGGCGAGTATCCGTCGCGGCCGGTGATGCCGGTCCTGGTGGCGGCGCAGCGCGCGGCCGCGCTCGCGCAGGGCTGCGCGTTCTACTCGACGTACGACTGGATGGGCGGCAGAGGCTCGGCGGCGAAGTGGTTCCGCAAGGGCTTGGTCGGCAGCGACTTCCAGCACCTGTCTCGCAAGGGCGCGAACAAGCTGTCCGAGGCGCTGTTCGGCGCGCTGATGGCCGGCTACCAAAAATATGCGAATCCTTAGCCCCGTGTTCGTGCTCGTGAGCGCGCTGGCCGGCTGTGGCAGCGGCTGCGATAGCGAGCATCGCCGGGTGGCCGGCGCGCCGCAGCCACCGCATGTCGTCGCCGACGCCGCGGGCGGCACCGGCGAGCCGGCGCCAGCCGCCGCGGTCGATGTGGTGGCGGTCGATGGCGCGGTCGCGGTCGACCCGGGGTTTCTCGACGCGCCGGCCGGCAGCCTCGACGGGCTGTTCACCGGCCTGGCGGCGACCGAGCGCGGCGATCCGGGGGCTCGCGTGTTGTGGCTGTTCTTCGGCGACTCACACACCGCCGGTGACTCGTTGACGTCGCGACTCCGCGTCACGCTGCAGACCAAGTTTGGCGATGCCGGGCGCGGCCTCGTCGCGGCCGGCCGGCCACCGGCCAAGCACTACTATCAACGCGACGTCCGCTACGGCGCGACCGGGTCGTGGAAGGCGGCGGTGGGTGGCCACAAGAGCGACCCCGAGCCGTATGGCATCGCCGGCCTGCGGGTCTACGGCCAGAGCAAGGGCGCGCAGCTGTGGGTCGAGACCTGCGCCGACTGCCCGGCGGGGACCAGCGTTGCGCAGTTCGAGATCCTCTACTACGCGGCGCCCGATCACGGGATCTTGCGCTACCGCGTCGACGATAAGCCCTGGCAGCAGATCAAGACCCGGACCCAGGCGATCGAGCCGCCGCACCCGGCGCGCCAGGTGATCGCGGTGGCCGATGGGCCGCACAAGCTGACGCTCGAGCACGGTGGCGGCGGGGTGGTCGACCTGTTCGGCGTCGTGCTCGAGCGGGTGCGGCCCGGGGTCATCGTCGACTCGCTCGGGGTCGTCGGCCGGCGGCTGGGCAGCCTGCGGTCGTGGGACTGGGCGGTGATCGGCGAGCAGCTCGCGAGTCGCGATCCGCGGATCGTGGTGCTCCAGTACGGCACCAACGAAGCCGACGACCGCGATCTCGATCTCGAGGCGATGGCGCGCTACTTCGACGACACGGTCCTGCGGATCCGGGCGGCCGCGCCGACCGCGACGATCCTGATCCTCGGGCCGCCCGACATGGCGGTGCGCGAGGCCGGCAAGTCGTGCGACAAGCTCCGGTCCGACACGCCGATGATCCCGGAGTGCGAGTGGCGCACGCCGCACGTGTTGACCGAGATCATCTCGGTCGAGCACGCCGCGGCGGTGCGCAACCACGTGGCGTTCTTCGATACCTTCGCGGCGATGGGCGGCGCCGATCACATGCACGCGTGGTACCTGGCCGAGCCCAGGGTCGCTTACAAGGACCACGTCCATCTGACCGACCTCGGCTATCAGTGGTGGGCCGACGCGCTGTCGTCGACGGTGCTCGCCGAGTACGCCCGCTGGCGGCGAAGCCAGAGCCTGCCGCCAACGCGCCCGCTCGAGCCTCCGCCGCCCACCGTCTCACCCCACGACGCTGCGTCGCCCGGCGCCGCGAGCCCGTAGGCAACCCGTAGCCCGCGTCGATGCTGTTCTCGAGCCCTGACTACCCGCTGTTCCTGATCGCCGTGTTCTTCCTCTACGCGCTGGCGCGCTGGGGCGGATCGCGGTGGGCCTGGGCGCGGATCGCCGTGATGCTGCTGCTCGGCGACGTCGTGTTCATGCTGATCGCCAAGGATCCCGACGCGCTGTGGGACCCGGTCGGCGGCGTGCTGATCCGGATCGCCGCTGGCGAGGCGCGGTGGCCCGCGGTGACGCTGGTCGCGCACTGGGCGATCGGCGGCGCCGTGGTCGTCGGCGCGCTCGGGCTCGGCCAGCGCCACGGCTCCTGGATCGGCTCGGACCGCGGCCAGGCGTGGATCGCGCGCGCCATCGTCGGCGTGCTCGGCGCGGTCGGCGCGACGCTCGCGATCACCTGGCACACCGACACGCTCGATGCGGTGACCGCCATGATCGTCGCGCACGGCCACCTGGTCATGCTGTTCGTGCTCGGCACGGGCCTGGGGGCCACGCGGGTCGCCGCGTTCCGGCCGCTCGGGCGCGTCGTGATCCTGTTCGTCGCCTCGTCGCTGTTCTATCACGCGTGGGCCGCGGAGATGCCGGGGCCGTACCGCTACCTGCTCGCGCTGCTGCTCGGCACGATCGTGCTCGATTACTACCTGGCGCTGTGGATCGAGCGGACCACCGATCCGTGGCGCCGCAAGCTGCTCGTGATCGTGAGCCTGTGCTCGAACCTCGGCATCCTCGGGTTCTTCAAGTACGCCGACTTCTTCACCCACGACGTGCTGAACCTCGACGTCGGCTACCTCAAGCTGATCCTGCCGGCGGGGATCTCGTTTCACACGTTCCAGTCGCTGTCGTACACGATCGACGTCTATCGCAAGCAGCTGCGCGCGACCCGCTCGGTGATCACGTTCGCGACGTTCGTGCTGTTCTTTCCGCAGCTCGTCGCCGGGCCGATCGTGCGGGCGCAAGATCTGCTGCCGCAGCTCGAGGACCTGCCGCCGCTCGAGCTCGAGGCTGCCACCGCGGGCCTGTTTCGCATCGTGGTCGGCCTGTTCAAGAAGATCGCGCTCGCCGACACGCTCGCGCTCGCGCTGGTCGATCGCGTGTTCGAGGCGCCGGAGCGGTTCTCGGCGCTCGAGGTCGCGGCCGGCGTGTGCGCCTACGCGCTGCAGATCTACCTCGACTTCTCGGCGTACTCCGACATCGCGATCGGCTCGGCGCAGGTGCTCGGCTTCACGCTGCCCGAGAACTTCCGGACGCCGTATCGATCGGCGAACCTCCAGGAGTTCTGGCGGCGCTGGCACATCAGCCTGTCGACGTGGCTGCGCGACTACCTCTACATCACCCTCGGCGGTAGCCAGGGCGCGGCGTGGCGGACCTACGCGAACCTGATCGCGACCATGGTGCTCGGCGGGCTGTGGCACGGCGCGAGCTGGGCGTTCGTCGTGTGGGGCGCGTTGCACGGGGTCGGGCTCGCGGTCACACGGTACTTCCAGCGCACCACGGGCGACGACCGGCGCAAGGCGTGGCCCGTGATCGCGACCTGCGCGGTGATCGCCGCGGTCGGCGTTTCGGTCCAGCGCGTCGTGCTGGCTGACGCCGGTGCGTGG